>Ga0207934_1000155_pt1 | contig 10875 bp, 12 predicted proteins | sample LakMenE22Apr09ns_FD_150724 | JGI IMG/M metagenome (GOLD analysis project Ga0207934, IMG submission 150724) | Freshwater microbial communities from Lake Mendota, WI - 22APR2009 deep hole epilimnion (SPAdes) | ecosystem: Environmental > Aquatic > Freshwater > Lake > Epilimnion/Euphotic zone ... | reverse complement strand
TAAAAAATAAAAAATAAAAAATAAAAAATAAAAAATAAAAAATAATAAAAAATAAAAAAATAAAAAATAATAAAATAAAAAATAATAAAATAAAAATATATTTTCAAGAAAAAATAAAACGAAACGAAATAAAATAAAAGAAAAGAAATAAAATATGATTATTTAGAATTTAAACTATATTGTCTTAGACCTATTTAATGATGGTTTAAGTGTTTTTGGCACATATCCTACTTTTAAGTAATCTACATTTTCCTCTAATTTGTCAATTTTTTGAATGACATCCTGAAAATAATTTTCACTACAATTAAAACAATACAACTTCAATTTGTCTTTGACATTTCCTTTGTTTCCTAATATTCTACATCTTTGAATGAAATTTGTCTTACTCTCATTGTGTTTGATGATCTGATGCGTCAAATGCCGTGTATAAGTTAAATCACTATAATTAATTCCTCTGCTTGCTAATCTATTTGCTATAAATATGATATGTTGATGATTGTCCAATCCACTGATAATTTCTGAAATTGACATTTTAGGTAATTCTTTGGTTTTTTTGTTGAAATACAATGTATTCTTGCATGACAACATAACAATAGGAACTTCAATCAATGATAGTTGTTTGGATAAAGCGTGACACGCACTTACCATATTAGCAACACGATTATGAATTGTGATCAACATGATTCCTTGTTTTTTTTTTAGAAAATCATTTCTAATTATATCCAGTGTTGTCTTGTATTCGTTTTCAACCTCGGGAATGAATTTGATGTCTAATTTTTTGAAACTAATATATTCTTTCTTTGGCGGAATGATTATTACTTCATCAAAATATGCGTTGTATCCTGTTGAAAATGGCGTAGCAGTAACATGAACACATTCAGATGCTTTTTTGTAAATAGAAGTGTATCTCATATTTTTATAGTACAAGTCGCTCTCATCCATAATTAGAGAATAATTTGATATCTTGGTCTTATGTAATACTTTATCCAAAGCATCACGTCTGTGAGCATTATTCATCACAAGCAACACTAAATTTGATGTGTAACGTTTTATAAACCAGACAGCTAAATAAATTTCATTTGATGAAATTGAATAGAATTTAATATTATTCGCACGCAACGCTCTCTCATATTGTGACAACATTGAAAGACTATTTTGAATCATCAAAATGCTAATTTGATTAGTGCATTTTTTGATATATTCCATGATTTTCGCAGTTTTACCCGACTGAACTTGACCATAAATCAAAATTTGCTTATTAGAACATGGAATAAATTGATTGCGAATATGGTCATTGCCCAAGAAATCAAATACTCGGGACAATATTTTTTTAGTTTGGAATACTTTAGAAGCACTAGACATTGTTTGGTAAAAATAAAAAATCCTTATAAGTTTTATTCAATTTTTTATTTTTGTTGCATTATTTTTGTATTGAATGAAAAAAATCTAATTAATTATTTATTTAAACTTATTCTCTCTCATAGTAATCAATAATTCTATCTCTATCTTTGACATCACGACGCAACAATTCTAATTCTTCTTTAAGTTTTTTATTTTCTTCAACCATCCAACCCAAATCCTGGTTACGAAGTTTCAATGTCTCTTTACAAACCTCTGCTTCATCTAATCTATAATTTAAGTAATCAATTTGTAATCTCTGTGTGATTGCGGTGCTGTTCATCTCAACTGATTGGCGTTCGAGTGTTATGTTTCGTAAGCGATAATAACTTAATTGGCAAGCATACGATGCTTCATTGATTTGATGAGTATCTTCAAATAATTCTTCAATGTATTCTTTGACAATCCAATATTTGATGGCGCCTCTTTTGTCTGTGTAAAAGAATTTGACAAGGTTGCTTCCTGAGCTCAAATCATTAAATAATTTGGAAGTGTCTTCTTCCATAATCCAAGAGCTGAATTTTACAATTGCGGAATAATAATCATTTCCACTGAAATCTTTTTTTGAAATATAGTCAATTTTACTTACGCGCCCGATTGTTTGAAATGTTGCTGCCACAAAGTTCTTTGGATGATAAAGTTCAACGCGGGCAATATATAATTTCATAATTTGGAAAGTGTTTGACATGATACTTGTTTGATTGATAATAAAAGATTTGTTTTAAAATTTATTATCAATTTTTTTAAAAATATTATATTTATTATTTCATTTGTCAATTTAAAACAATTTTATCAATTAAAAATTATAAAATTTAATAATTAATATCATTCAAATAAATAAATTGCAAAATGAATAAATTAATTAATTTCTATTGGTGGACCTCAGCCTCCTCTCATTCTTTTATTTTTTCTCGTCATTCTTTTTGTTTTTTTTCTTTGATTTCTAGTTTGTGTTTTTTTATTTCTTTTATTTTTTGTAATTCTTTTTGTAATTCTTTTTGTCATTCTTTATACATTATGATTATAAATTAAAAAATTAAAGTTGAATTGTTGAAATATATTTATTTAATAATATAATGTCTGAATCAAATGTTGAATTCATCTTTTATGATTCACTCAAAATAATTCGAGTAAGAGTTGAAACTGTTCTTCTTCTTAAACATTTTATTGCGACTTTTACAAATGAAACAGTTTATGATCATTTGAAAGATAATATAATTTTAAACAAAAATAATCTTCATTATGAATTTAGCGACCATAGAATGATTTTGTTTGAAAAAAAATCAAATGAAAGAATGTATGAGTTTGATGAAGCATTTATAGAGAATTAAACGTGAATGTATATTATTAATTATATTTTTTCATAAAAAAGACATAATTAATTAATTAATAAATCCCATCAAATATCTATTTAAATCGCTATTCTGAATTACCTGTTTCACATTTGGACTTACATCATCTTCAATTTTCTTTTCAAGTGTTAATATTCTGAAAATTCTTTCAGAACGGCCAGACAATTCGTTTATTAAATCATTTGGCAAATAAATGCAGTATTGTTTTGAAAGTTTGCCAATAGTTTCTTTTAAACGTTCAATATCTCTAAGAATTAATTCGTGTTGTTTTCCTGTTAATCTTTCTATTGCGTGATCTCGATGTTCATTTAAATAATCAACTTCTCTTCTAATGATAAGAACCATTCTCTCCATAGTTGCGAATTTTCTAGTCATCAAAATTTCAGCAATAAGAAACTGAATATTCAATGGGAATACTTTTCGAAATTGTTCGTGAGGTGTTTCAGTTATAGTCAACATTGACTCGAAAGTTTGCATGATACGTCTATGCTCAGAATAATTTGTTTGATAATCGAATTTATCGAGAATGTCATAAATTTCTGGTTTGGTGCGACCATATGACATGTAATTGTATGGATGTGACACAATTTCTTGTAGGTGAGTTCTGAGTCTTTCAACAATTATCATAACTTTGTAAGCAGGTATTACAGTAATTCGAATGGAATTATAAACATAATTTTCTGTTTGAATTTCAATAAAATTGCGAACATAATCTGTGAGTGGTGTATTGAATTGTGGCAATGTGTATCCAGCAAATAAATTGCAAATTTTGGAAATATCTTCACTTGTAAATTGAAGCCGACATGTCAAATCGGTTCCACTGTTGTCAATTGGTCTTCTGAATGTTGGAATTTTTTGAAGTTGTTGGGTGGACATTTTGTTAATCGTTTGTTGATTAGTTGATTTGTTGACTGGTTGTTCTGTTGTTTGTTTATAAAATAGTTTCAATTTTTAAATTAATTATAAAACTATTTAAAGACTTTTTATAAAGTTTAATAACTGCGACTTTTTAAATGTATATATTTGTTGGTACTGTTGACACTGTGCGTTAAAGTCTGCGTGATAAGCTTGGGCTTCAAATGATTTCAAATAAAATATAATTTACTACTGTTAACTGCAACTTATGCTACTCATTTCTAGAAATGAGTCGATTTCTGTAAATGACTGATAAAAAAATAGGTCCATTTATTTATTTATTTATTTAAAGTCAGAATACAACAATTCAATCTCTTCATCTTTTTCATCTTTTTCATCTTCACTATCACTGTCGCTTGGGCTATCTACTAAAATATTCACTTTTCTTTTTGGTGGTGGCAATAGAACTCCTTTGTTGGCAATTGAACCATTCATATCAAACACATCGGACTTAATCAAATAATTCTTATATACAACTGGTTGGTGTGGTGGGATAGTTGCTCTGGGTTTTTGTTGGAAAGTTTCTTCAATTTCGTTGGTTGCAACTCTTTCTCTTTGTGGTCTCTCTTGTTTTGTTATTTCTTGTTTTATCATTAATTGTTTTGTTAATTTTTGTTTTGGCATTTCTTGTATTGGCATCTCATCTCTTGGTCTTTCTTGTCTGGTCATCACTTGTCTTGGGTGTTCATCTCTTTTGGGTCTTTCTTGTCTTGGAATTACTTGTCTTGGATGTTCATCTCTTCTTGGTCTTTCATCATGTCTTGGTCTTTCATCATGTCTTGGTCTTTCATCACATCTGACTTTTGCTGTATGGTTTTTCTCAGCACAATTTGTTCCTAATTTAGGTCCAAAATCAAGCTCATCTTCATCGTCAAATGTGATTGTTGGTTTCTTCAAAGTGCGTGGCTGAATTTCTGGCTTAGATTTTTGCTGGAAGGCAATAACTTTCCAATACGATTTCGGGTTATAGTTAATGTTGACTGACATACCTGATATTAACTTTTGTCTGACTTTGTCGGCTGTGGGATTAATCAACCATCTATCAAAATGAACAGCAATTGAATTTCCATGTTCATCTTTTTTGTTGGTTGCTGGTTTAAATGAAATTTCTCGGATGCTTCCGAGGTCCAATTCATCCAAAGTTCGAGAAACCATTTCCTCAGTAACATTTGGATATGCGAAGTGGATAAACAAACTTGGTTGGTTTCTTTCAATAAAATCAAGGTTAACGTTTGACATTGTTTTGCGAGTGATACTTTTATTTTTGATTGAGAAAAGTTTTTCAATTTTTTTTTTAAATAAAAATCACAATTAATTACTCAATGGATGCTAATAAAATTATCTAATTAATTATAATTATAATTATATTTATCGACTCATATGTGAAAATTATTTTATATTATGTAATTTTGTCAATAAATTTTATGAAGCGGGTTGGCGCAGAGGTAGCGTGTTGGGCCCATAATCCAAAGGTCGGAGGATCGAAACCTTCACCCGCTAATACTTTTGCAGAAAAAATATCTGATTAATTATAAATACTCTGTGATGAATCGACTAATGTCTCTATTTTCTACAATTTGTGTTACGCTATCTATTTTCAAACTTGCCTGAGTTTGTGTTGCTTCCAAATAACTCAACCAGTCGCGTCGGTCATCCCATCTTTCTTCTATGGCATACTTGGCATTTGGGTCATATTTATTTTTATACTGAAATCCGCTAGGACAATAAATTCCTTCACCATATTTGTCATCAGTTAAAATTTTCAATGCCAAAGTGCAATGACTTATTTTATAATGGTAATGAGCGTATGTGTTGTAACTTACTTTGATTTCAGATTCTTTTCTGTAATGATCGACTCGTTCTTCATAAAACTTAATTTTCTTGGCGATGTTTCCTCCTTTGATAATAATAATAAATTCATTTTTCATGATTGTGTTAGCGAATGACAAGAATTCAATGCGAAATAACTTTTTCAATTTTTTCAAGACTCAAATAAGAAAAATATATAATTAATTATAAATAATCCGCGATGAATCGCACAATGTCTCTATTTTCTACAATTTGTGTTACACTATCTATTTTTGAACTTACATGAGATTCTGTTGCTTCCAAATAATTCAACCATTCACAACGACATCGCCATCTGTATTCTTTGATACCCTCTTCATCAATAATACCAACATCAACAAATGATATTGTATTTATGTATAGGCCCTCAACATCGATATCTGATGGGTTGCATAATTGAAAAGTATTCACGTTAAATCCACAATGTCGTGTTATTCCTCTATATCGATCTAATGAATGACATATGACGATCTCTAATCCGGTCGTTGAATTTTTGAATGTAAAATATTCAAACCATTCATCATCATTATTCTTGGATACAAATTCATAAAATCCAGTCCACACGGCAAACCCGCGTTCGCTAAACTTTACCAAATATTTTTTACCTTCACAATAATCAATTAAATTGTTCATATTTTTAATGCTCATAGATGAAGTGTTTTCACTGGTCGCAAAATATTTCATTTTTTTTCATAAAAAATATGTCCAATTAATTACTTACTTAAACTATCTATCTATCTAAATTATTTATTTACCACGACTACGACTACGACTTCCACTATCTTCTCTTCTCTCTGGACTCCTTTGTGTCTCTCCCTTTTCTTTGTTGAGATATTTTTTTCTGGATTAATTGGTCTGAGTCATCATACGAATCATATTTATTCACATCGTATAATGAAATCTCAGCTTTTTCTGGATCAAATGTTCCAATAGGACTACTTGATAGAATTGTAAATTTTCCTGGACCGTTGAATGTACCTACTTCGTATATTTCAAATACATCAGTCATAACAGCATCTCGCAACACAGCATATCTTTCATTTTCTCCAACTTTGATTGTTTTGAATGGTGTGACATCAGCAATTGGTTCGTCAACTTTGACTGGCTTGGGGGCGGGTTTTAATTTATTTTCTTCAGTTTGTTTTTCCTTTTGAATGCTCCCCTTTCCTTTTTCAATCACATCATATCGAATTGTGTAGTATGGAACATCATCGTCTGAGTGCACAGCAATAATTACACCTGGATACTCTGTGCCTGAAACACTTTCGTACATAATGTTCTGATCCATTGAATATGATGGTTTTACTTTTGTTTTTGGTGCAGGAGCTTCATCTTCATCTTCATCGTCATCAGCAAAAGGAATTTCTAAATCTTCATCTTCATCTTCAGCATCAGCATTATTATCTCCCACTTCCACTTGTGTACCTTCTGAGTATTGGGAAGCAGTGTCATCATCGTCATCATTTTCTTCATCATCATCTGATTCATGTGCTGGTTCGTTAGTTTTTTTCTTACCTTTCTTTTCACTCATATCTTCAGTCAATTTATCCTTCTTGGATCGGACTTTCTTCTCTGGAACAAATTTAATAGCAATTAACCCTTTGGGAGTTAATTTAAAATCATTCTCTCTCAACATTTCGTCAAAGTTTTCCTCAGTAAACTTGCGCTTGATAGCACAATCAAAAGGATAAATCTTCTTGGGTTTGTCGCTACCAGGAGGGGTATACTCGTAAGAAGAGGAAAGGAATTGTTCAGTTCTAAGTTCAATGTTTCCGCGTTTAGGAATTCCGTCATTCGATTCTGCATCTTTTTGACACTTAGTGCAATACTCGCACCCAGCTTTGGGTTTGTTAGTACACTGGTTATACAACCCAGCCATTAATCCTTGACATAGTGTAGGATTAGCAGTGCTTGTTTGTTTTTTGGTTGTTTTGTCATAGTAGATCCAAAATGGAACAGGTATTTTCTTTTCTTTGGGTTTGGCAGGAGTTCTCTTAGTTTGACCATCGGTTTTCTTGACTGGGAGCTTAATATTGATAATTTTGGTGGTATCTTCATCAGTTAATCCAAACAATTTGATAATAGCACTAAGTCTATCTTCAGAGTTTAGTTCACTTAAATCTTCAAAGTTATCATTTATGCTCTTAGCACAAGATTCCAATACTCTTCGCATAGCACCACCAATGGTGTCAATTACGATTTTGTTGAGTGAGAGTTGGCAGTTAGCAATTTCGTTAGCAGTGGACATTTTAGTCGGTTTGGGCAGATACTTGTTGATAACTTGTCGAAAACTTTTTCATTTTTTTTCGGTTCCCCGGGGATTTCCCATTCACTAAAAATGCTACTAGAAACTGATGACTTCAAGCAAAATTGCTTTAACAATTCATTCAATACTTCTAGGCACTAAAAATGCCACTCATATCACACTTAGTATTCATTGTGCACTAAAAATGTCAGTCATAACCACACAACAACTTGATAAACAACATACACACAACACGCATAATGCACGACATGCGATGAATCAATTCAGGCACTAAAAATGCCACTCATATCACACTTGGTAGTCATTGGGTACTAAAAATACTAGTCATAATCCACACAACAATACGATAAACGACAAACATTACTATGATTAATCTGACAACAATCTGCCAGCGATTCAGGCACTAAAAATGTCATTCAAACCCCATACAGTATATTTTTCAATGACATTTTTAGTGATTGAATTGTTCAATGGTTCGATGACATTTTTAGTGCTATTGAGATGGGTTCAATGGTTCAAGTGTTCGATGGTTCATGAGTTCGATGGTTCAATGGTTCAAGTGTTCGATGGTTCAAGAGTTCGATGGTTCAATGGTTCAAGAGTTCGATGGTTCAAGAGTTCGATGGTTCAAGAGTTCGATGGTTCAATGGTTCAAGTGTTCGATGGTTCAAGAATTCGATGACATTTTTAGTGCTATTGAGATGCGTTGCTCAACAAAATATAATTAATCCTTTTTACTCATTTCTAGAAATGACTGATATTTTTAGTGATGCAATTGTAAGCCCTGATGGCAAAAAAAATGAAATAAATTTATTCAACTTCTCGTCAAGTATCAATAACAAAATGCCTAACCCACCAAAGTTAATTAGCAGAGAACAAAGACAAAGAACAAGACTTGATGTGATTGAATTATCTCAATTATTGTTTTGTTTAAGACCAACTATACAATTCATTTGTGATGGTGTTGAATACCAAGTTGATTTAGATGAATATCGTGAACGAGTTGATTATGCCCGAGAATGTCATCGCGATGATTCGTCAGATTTTGAAGCGGGAGGTATTACAAGAGAAGAATATAATTTGAGAACAGATGCATATTTACGAGAGACAGTGCATTATGTTCTCATTGATGAAGATGGTAAGCATTGTGGTTCATACGATAGTTCAACCAAAATTTACATAATATTCATGAAGAGAATTGTGATTGATGGCGCGATTTATTATTATGAGGCGATGGAGAGGGAAGTGTACACTTATTGTGGAAGAAGTATTGGAATGTTGTCTGTGGATGGAAGAGAAATAGTTAGACACGAGATTGATTATGATATTAGTTTAGCAAATGATTTGATGGATTAAGAGAATTGAATTTGGTCGGATGATGAGTAAATAGCAATTCCGCTGTTACACACGTCACTCCACTCTCTTGCGGTCGGATGAGTAAATTGCAATTCCGCTTGCGGTCGGATGAGTAAATTGCAATTCCGCTTGCGGTCGGATGAGTAAATAATTAGCACACATTTTTTTTATTTATCCTTTTTTGACGGAAATATTTTACAAGACATTCAAATATATATTTCATTTTTATATCCTTTTTTGTTTATCCTTTTTATGACGGAAATATTTTACAAGACATTCAAATATATATTTTATTTTTATATTCTTTTTTATTTATTCATTTAATGCCGAAATATTTTATTCATTTTTGTTTATTCTTTTTTATTTATTCTTTTTTATTTATTCTTTTTTATTTATTCATTTTATTCTTTTTTATTTATTCATTTTATTCTTTTTTATTTATTCATTTTATTCTTTTTTATTTATTCATTTTATTCTTTTTTATTTATTCATTTTACTATCACATAGGAAATATTTTACAAGACATTCAAATATATATTTTATTTTTATATCCTTTTTTATTTATTCTTTTAATGCCAAAATATTTTATTCATTTTTGTTTATTCTTTTTTATTTATTCTTTTTTATTTATTCTTTTTTATTTATTCATTTTACTATCACATAGGAAATATTTTATGCTTTTTTGTTTATTCTTTTTTGTTTATTCTTTTTTGTTTATTCTTTTTTGTTTATTCTTTTTTGTTTATTCTTTTTTGTTTATTCTTTTTTGTTTATTCTTTTTTGTTTATTCTTTTTTGTTTATTCTTTTTTGTTTATGCTTTTTTGTTTATGCTTTTTTGTTTATTCTTTTTTGTTTATGCTTTTTATGCCGGAAATATTTTACAAGACATTCAAATATATATTTTATTTTTATATTCTTTTTTATTTATCCTTTTTTATGCCGGAAATATTTTATTCATTTATTAAAAAAAATTGAATCTAATTTATCCAACTTATCCAACTTATCAATAATCACCAATAGCAAAATGCCTAACCCACCAAAGTTTATTCGCAGAGAACAAAGACCTTTTCAATCATCTCAATTAAATTTTACTCTAAGACCAACTATGAGCTTCATATGTGATGGAGTTGAATACAAAATCGATTACGATGAATATCGCGAACGAGTTTCTCAGGCTAGAGAATGTTATCAAAATGATTCGGCAGATTTTGATTCAGGAGTTATTACAAGAGAACAATTTGATTTGAAAAATGATATGTATTTACAAGAGACGCACAGTTATGATCTCATTGATGAAGACACTAAGCATTGTGGTTCATACGACAGTTCAACCAAAATTTATACAATTTTCATGAAACGAATTATATTTAACGAGACAATTTATTATTGTGACCCGATAGATAGGGAGCTGTATACTTATTGTGGAAGAAATATTGGAGTATTATCTCAGAATGAGAGAGAAATATTTATGTATGCTGATGAAGGGGAAGACGACGATGAAGATTATGATGAAGATTATGATGAAGATGAAGATGAAGAAGATTTGTAGATTTAGATTCGTAGATTCGTAGATTAAATTGAGTTTTAAATTTGAGTAAATAATTAGACACACATTTTTTTTTTATTTATTTGCGCCAAAAATATTTTACAAGACATTAATTTATACACATTCCTTTTCATATTCTTTTTTATTTTATTATATATTCTTTTTTATTTTATTATATATTCTTTTTTATTTT
>Ga0207934_1000152_pt1 | contig 11314 bp, 13 predicted proteins | sample LakMenE22Apr09ns_FD_150724 | JGI IMG/M metagenome (GOLD analysis project Ga0207934, IMG submission 150724) | Freshwater microbial communities from Lake Mendota, WI - 22APR2009 deep hole epilimnion (SPAdes) | ecosystem: Environmental > Aquatic > Freshwater > Lake > Epilimnion/Euphotic zone ... | reverse complement strand
TTATAACGCAATTATTATAGGTGAAGGCGAATCTGCTGTAACTTGCGAAGTACAACAATTACTTGGTAATAATAGAGTTAGAGCTGTCTCTATGACATCTACTGATGGTCTAAAAAGAGGCATGTCGGTTATTGATACAGAAGGGGCCATCAGTGTTCCTGTCGGAAAAGTTACTTTAGGCAGAATCTTTAATGTGTTAGGAGAAGCTGTAGACAATATGGGAGATCTTAAAGTTGAAAAAACTTTACCTATCCATAGAGCATCACCTGCGTTTACTGAACTAGAAACAAAACCATCTATATTTGAAACTGGAATTAAAGTAGTTGACCTACTAGCTCCATATAGAAGAGGAGGAAAAATTGGTTTATTCGGCGGTGCCGGAGTTGGTAAAACTGTTTTAATCATGGAATTGATTAACAATATTGCTAAAGCTCACGGTGGAGTATCAGTTTTTGGCGGAGTAGGTGAAAGAACTCGCGAAGGTAATGATCTTTACATGGAAATGAAAGAATCAAAAGTTATTAATGAAGAAAACTTAGGAGAATCTAAAGTAGCATTAGTATACGGACAGATGAACGAACCACCTGGTGCTCGTATGAGAGTGGGTCTTACAGCTTTAACAATGGCAGAATATTTCCGTGATATAAATAAACAAGACGTTCTTTTATTCATTGATAATATATTTAGATTTGTTCAAGCTGGTTCTGAAGTGTCTGCACTTTTAGGACGTATGCCATCTGCCGTAGGGTACCAACCGACTCTAGCTACAGAAATGGGAGCATTACAAGAAAGAATAACTTCTACAACAGAAGGTTCTATTACATCTATTCAAGCTGTGTATGTTCCTGCAGATGATTTAACAGACCCTGCACCAGCAACTACATTCTCTCACTTAGATGCTACTACTGTACTATCCAGAAACCTTGCAGCAAAAGGGATTTATCCAGCTGTAGATCCTCTAGATTCCACTTCTACGATGTTACAAATTGAAATTGTAGGTAAACTTCACTACTCTACAGCTCAAGCAGTTAAACAAACGTTACAAAGATATAAAGAACTTCAAGACATCATTGCGATTTTAGGTCTAGACGAATTATCTGAGGAAGATAGACAAACAGTTGCAAGAGCCAGAAAAATAGAGCGTTTCTTATCTCAACCTTTCTTTGTTGCTGAAGTATTCACAGGTTCTCCAGGTAAATACGTATCTTTAGCAGATAGTATAAAAGGATTTAATATGATTTTAAATGGTGAATTAGATGAATTACCAGAGCAAGCTTTTTATCTTGTTGGTAATATCGATGAAGCCATTAATAAAGCAAAAAGCTTAAAAGGATAGGTAAAAATGTCTCTACATGTTAACATCATAGCTCCAGATAGAAACGTCTGGGATTCAAATGCAGAAGAAGTAATATTGCCAAGTAGCACTGGTCAGCTGGGTATTTTGAAAGGACACGCACCTCTTTTAACTGCTTTAGACATAGGAGTTATGAGAGTCAGAGTAGATAAGGATTGGATTCCTGTCGTTTTAATGGGAGGGTTTGCTGAGGTAGAAAATGACGAATTGACAATCTTAGTCAACGGAGCAGAAGAAGGTTCCAAAATTGATAAAGACGAAGCACAAAAAAATCTAGAACTTATGACAGCTCGTTTTAATGAAGCTGAAACTAGTAAAGAGAAAATTGAAGCCACACAAAATTTACGTAAAGCTAGAGCTCGTGTGCAAGCTTCTACAATGTAAAATAAATACAGGTATATAAAAATTTTTATATACCTGTATTTATTTATGGAAAAGAGTCTTTTTTATAGACACATATAAGGAATAATTTTAATTTTACAATGGATATTATATGGGAGACAACAAAAAGTTATTAATTCCATACAGCTTAAATATCAAACAAAACGATGCGGAAATGTCTCTTTCAGATCATATAGAAGAATTACGTCAAAGAGCATTCTGGTCCGTAGCTGTATTGTTAAGTTCTATACTGATATCTGTGTTTAGTGTGAAAAGTATCGTAAAAATTTTGCAGGAACCAGCTTTGGGAATAAAGTTTTTACAATTTGCTCCCGGTGAATACTTCTTTGCTTCAATAAAAGTCGCATCTTATACAGGACTCTTAGTTAGTAGTCCATTTCTTATTTACCAAATTATGCTATTTGTGTTACCTGGTATGACAAAAGATGAGCGAAAGACTATTTTACCGATAATTTTTGGTGCATTAACATTATTTTTATCTGGTCTATTGTTCGGTTACTCTGTGTTAGTTCCTGCAGCTTTAAACTTTTTCATAAATTATGGATCTGAAGTTGTAGAACCTTTCTGGTCTTTCGAACAATATTTTGAATTTATTCTTATTTTATTGTTTAGCACAGGCTTAGCTTTTCAGTTACCAGTTATACAAATCATGTTAGGGTTATTACGTATTGTTTCTGGCGATACAATGCTATCTATATGGAGATATGTAATTCTTGGATCTACAATAGTAGGCGCAATCTTAACTCCTTCTGTGGATCCATTAACTCAAATTTTGATGTCTTCAATAGTGATTATTTTATACTTTTTAGGTGCTGGAGTTGTTCTATTAGTAGAAAAAAGTAGAAGAAATATTGATTACAACATTAACTTTTAAGTTAAAATATTAAAGTTAATGTTCTTGTGTAAGATTTCAAGATCAACTATATAAACAGAACTTTTACATAGTTCTGATGTTAACATAAAGTGTAATTATCTTTATAAGATAAGTTATTGATAAGGTAAACAATACCTTAAATAGCTTATTGTAATGAGTTAATCTTATGGTATAAGATACAGAAATATCAGTGTATTTACTAGAGACGTGTAATCATCTATTTTAAGAAACAGTTCGGAGACTAATGAAATATAATTATTTATTAAATTTAACTAAAAGTTTAAAACAAAGTGTTTTGGCCATAGCTGCATTAGTGACTGTATTTAGCCCAAACTTTTCTAGTGCTTTCCCGATATTTGCACAACAAGCATATGAAAATCCTCGCGAAGCAACGGGTCGAATTGTATGTGCTAACTGTCATTTAGCACAGAAACCAGTCGAAATTGAAGTTCCACAAGGAGTGTTGCCTGATACAGTTTTTGGGGCTGAAGTCCAAATTCCTTATGATTTGTCAGTAAAACAAGTTAGCGGTGATGGTACAAAAGGACCATTAAATGTAGGGGCCGTTTTAATATTACCTGAAGGATTTACATTAGCTCCAAAAGATAGATTATCCGAAGAGTTAAAAGAAGAAACTAAAGGGTTAACAATATCTACTTACAGTGGATCAAAACCAAATATCCTAGTAATAGGTCCTATTCCAGGAGATAAACACCAAAAAATTATATTCCCTATCCTGGCTCCTAATCCAGCAGAGAATAAAAATGTACATTTTATCAAGTACCCTATCTATGTTGGGGCAAATCGTGGTAGAGGACAAGTAAACCCAACTGGTACTAAAACTAATAACACAGTTTATACATCTCCAGCAGAGGGACAATTGGTCAAAGTAGAAAAACTTGCTACAAGTGGTTATAATTTGTCTATAAAATCTAAACGTGGAGACATTGTGACTGTCTCTATACCTGCAGGACCAGATCTTCTTGTTAAAGAAGGGCAAGCGTTACTTGCAGATCAAACGCTAACGATAGATCCTAACGTAGGAGGTTTTGGTCAAACTGAAACAGAAATAGTGTTACAAAGTCCAGCTCGAGTAAAGGGGATGATTGCGTTTTTCTTTACTATAATACTAGCACAGATCTTATTAGTGCTTAAGAAGAAACAGTTTGAAAAAGTACAATTAGCGGAGATGAATTTTTAAAAAAAAGTATGTGTACAAATAAATATATTTATTTGTACACATACTTTTTAATTTTATTTTATTTTATCTAGTTACTAAGTGCACTACTTTTTTTAAACAAGGGGCGTCCAGAATCGCCAACTGGGCTAACATCTTTCTATTTAAAGCTACATTAAAATGTTTTAAGTTACTCATAAAAGAACTATACTTTAATCCATCTTCTCTAACAAAAGCATTAATTCTAACTATCCACAAACTACGAAACTCTCTTTTTCTTCGCTTTCTACCAACATATGAGTATCTTAAAGCTTTCATGACTTGTTGATTCGCCATTCTAAAGAGTTTAGAGTGTGTTCCCCTAAATCCCTTGGCTATTTTTAAAATCTTATGTCTTCTATTTCGGGCAACATTACCTCTTTTTACTCTTACCATTTTATTCTTACTTGTTATTTTACATTAGACTTAAGACTAGTTCTAAAGGTACGGAAGCATACTCCGCAAAGCTATTGAATCTCCAAAAAAAACTACCATATGCTGAGATAATCCTCTTTTTCTTCTAGAGGATTTTTTTTCTAATAAGTGACCTTTGAAAGCTCTGCGTCTTATAAATTTTCCGTTAACCGTTTTACGGAATCTTTTTTTAGCCGAATGACGAGTTTTTAATTTACCCATAATATGTATACCTATAAATTATATGATATTCTTTATATTATACTCAATAAAAAAAGATGTAAATAAAGCTTTTAGAGATTATTCACATCTTTTTTACCACTTAGCGATTAGTAGGTACAATTTGAAAAATAGAAGAAAACCAGTTACTTATTAGCTTCACTATAATTCGAGTGAAGCTAGTTTCTAATTCCTGAAACATTTTCATGTTCATAGTAAATGAAATATTTGCTTCGGCTACAATTTGATCTGCCAAAATGGAATCTAAAGCTAAAGAGTCAAGAGCCTTTTTATAATTTTGTTTAAACTCTTGTTCATCTTTAACGTCATTAAATTCATAAAAAGCTAATCCTTTACCATCAGAAAGATTCATGGCTCTTTGAGCTATTTTTTTCAATATCTGTCCACCAGAAAGATCTCCCAGATATCTTGTATAAGCATGAGCCACAAGTAACTCAGGTCTTTCATTAGAAATCATTTGTATTCTTTCTACATAAGCTTTGGTTGCCTCCGAAAGTACAATAGAAGAGCTCCAATTGGATCCATAATAGTACTCTAAATCCATCTCTAAACTTTTTTGACGATTTAACTCTCGAAAATAAATAGGTTTAATAAATGGGTTATTTCTATTTTTTTCCATAGCTTCTTCCATTGCAGAATAAACAAAATAAAGATTTGAAACTAGTTTACGATATGATTCTTTATCAATTACACCACCTAGAAATGATTTTACAAAACTTACATTTTCCGCCATGCTGTGAGACTTACTTGTTCCTTCTCGTAACTGAGTTGCTAAATTACTTGTCATGTGAATAAATACTTAGATTATCTTGTATATAACTTCTTCATCTACAGAATAATCGTTTAAAGTCATTTTGAGAATAAAATGCAATGATTGTTGATATTATTAATCTGGAGAAAAATGTGCTAAAACTAGTGCTTCTCTACGCTTCGTGAAATAGTGTTTTTCTAATTGAAAAATGAATGTTAGATTTATATAATCTCTTAGCTTTATAAATAAGGACTCCTAGGCATAGAAACTAGTATATTTATCTTTAAAATTATTTAAATCTTCTCACCAACCTAAAACAAAAGTAGTTATATAGTATAATGTTGACTTAACTAAATGAATAAATATGTTTTTAATCTAAAGAAAACTATAAAACATATTCACAGAAAAGTTAATTTACAAACTCCAACTATTTTACACACTTAATTTATGGATATAATAAGCTTAGGATGGTCTTCTTTAATGGTAATGTTCACGTTTTCATTAGCATTAGTAGTGTGGGGCCGAAACGGTTTTTAGATTACAGAATATTAATATAATAAACACTAAGGAGTACAGTATGGGAAATGAAATAATTACAGCAGGTTCTATTAGTTTTGCAATAACTTTAGTAGGATTAGCCTTAGGTTTTGCCTTATTAAAACTGCAAGGCGAATAAAATTCGTAATAGAAATCAATCTATACAAAGGAGGAATTTCTATTAAAAATTCCTTCTATATACACTTAAAAATTTATGATACACACTCTTTGGACTGTATGTTCAGTTACTTTAATTTTTTTCATTATTCTTCATAACCCAAAATCACAAGGGGTAAGTGGACAAAATCAAATCTTCGGTAGTACACGAACTTCGGAAGAAAACATAACTAAAATTACGTGGGGTTTGACTGCTATGTTCTTTATTTTGACAATAGTAATTTCCACTTCGACTACTATTTAAAACCTTTTCTATGAATCGACAATGTCCAGTGCCTAAATATCAAAGACCCTTAAGTGAATATAATGATTTAAAACATTCTTTTACTTTCTCTTGGACTAAGGGAGAATTATATTCCTTCACTAAAACTTTAGTAGCTTTTTTTATATGTTTGGTTTTTTTAACCTCCATCGTAGTTACACATAACTATGAGTGGGAGAAAAATAAAATCACATCCTTGCTACAAATCATAGTAAGTGCCTTAGGAATTTTTGCTCTTTGGATGTTAAGATTATATCTTGGTTGGAAATACATATATGACCGATTGATGAATGCTACTATAGCATACGAAGAATCTGGATGGTATGATGGACAAATATGGATTAAAACCAATGAAGTCTTAATCCAAGACAGATTAATTGGTGTATATGAAGTCTTACCTATAATGGATAGGTTACGTAGAATAATTTTTATATCCACTATAATGATAATTATGATACAGTACATCAATCTACAACATTAAAGAAAAACCTTATATATTAAATTAATTCGTGATATAATAACTTCATGTAAACGCGGGGTAGAGCAGTCTGGTAGCTCGTCGGGCTCATAACCCGAAGGTCAATGGTTCAAATCCATTCTCCGCTATTAAATTTTAATTTTTCTTCTAAATTAATAGATTAATGTTATAATTATTTTATAGAATATCAATACTAATATGAGCGAAACATTAAATTTACAAATACCTTCTCCAACATTTGAAGGTAGCACAGGTGGTTGGTTAAGAGCTGCAGAGGTTGAAGAAAAATACGCCATCACATGGACAAGTTCAAAAGAACAAGTATTTGAAATGCCTACTGGTGGTGCTGCTATTATGAGAAAGGGAGAAAATCTTCTATACTTAGCAAGAAAAGAACAATGCCTAGCTTTAGCAACACAAGTAAAAACAAGTTTTAAAATCACAGATTATAAAATTTATAGAATTTTCCCAAGTGGAGAGGTACAGTACTTGCACCCTAAAGATGGAGTATTTCCAGAAAAAGTTAATGCAGGCAGAGTTGGGGTAGGAAATATTTCTCACTCTATAGGAAAAAACCTTAACGCAGCTCAAGTTAAATTTACAAATAAATCTATCAATTAGTTAATTAGGTTGTTGATAACAACCTTGGAGAGGTGGCAGAGCTGGTCGAATGCGTCTGATTTGAAATCAGAAGAGACTTTGCGGTTTCCGTGGGTTCGAATCCCACTCTCTCCTTTACTTCTAGTGCTTGAGTTTTATAATTTTAAATACATTAAGAGCGGGTGACGCGATTCGAACGCGCGACATCAACCTTGGCAAGGTTGCGCTCTACCACTGAGCTACACCCGCATACCAGACAATAATCTAATGACTTAAATATTAGAACAAAAAAGAGTACTTTGTCAATGGATATTCTGTAAAAAAGCCACCATATTTAAATGATGACTTTTTTTAACACACCTAAATGATAAATGAATTAAAAGCTGCTGTCACTATAACAAGCCCAAACCATAGACCAGCCCCTGTATAAACTACACTTTTAGATTTCTCCCATTCTCCCGGAGAAACTAATATCACTGGAACTCCTACAACAAGAGCAAAAGACAACAGTATCAAAATACTAACAAGTAATTGTAAAATAGCTACCATATTCTTTTTCCTCAGAAATAATATTCACATTTCAAAGAAACCTTAATCTCTTAAACTAGTCTATTAAAAACCAAAAGTATAAGAAAAAAGATTGTTCTAATACATGTTATACTATACTTCTGTATTTGTGACGATTATTTCATAAATAAAATAGAAGGAATATAAATAACATATAAAAGGTCTGAAACCTCTGTATTAAGTAAATTTTAAAAACTATTCTAAATAGTTAATTAGCCTTAAATTAAGCTATATTGTAAAGTATATAATAGATGAATAAAAAATCATTAAATTTTTTGGTTTTTTATTCAGCCTTTACAAATTACATTTCTTTAGTAAAGAGGTTATTTAAGATATGGAAGAAACTTTATTATTAGCGAAATTACCAGAAGCTTACGCAATCTTCAAACCAATTATTGACGTAGCTCCGGTTATACCTGTATTCTTTCTTTTATTAGCATTCGTTTGGCAAGCAGCTGTTGGGTTTAGATAAATGAAAAAGTTGGGATATTTTTGTTTTTAAAAATATCCCAACTTTTTCATTCACTACTTAAACCTAAGCTATAATAATCATTATAGGAGCTTTTCGTATCCTAGTTTTGTAATTATATATAGATTTATACTATTAATAATAAAATGATAGAACCTTTATTATTTGGAATTGTTCTTGGATTAATACCTGTAACACTATCAGGTCTATTTGTAGCAGCATATCTTCAATACAGAAGAGGAAATCAATTTGGTTTATAATCATAAAAAAATAGAAGTAATCAAAATTTAAATATTATTGATTGCCTCTATTCTTTATCCATAAATCTACCAACTAGATTTTGTCACACCAGGTAATAAACAATTATGTGCCATCTCTCTTAAAACATGTCGAGAAACCCCAAAACTTCTATAATACCCTCTACTACGGCCAGTCATCCAACATCTATTTCTTAATCTTGATGGAAAAGAATTTCTAGGTAAAGACTGGAATTTACCATAAAGTGCCAATTTCTCTTGAAACGAAGTAGATAATCTTATAGACTCTTTAATTTCTGTTCTTTTTTTACCATGTTTAAGTACTAAAGATTGACGTTTTTTTTCACGCTCGATCATATTCTTTTTTGCCATAAATTTTAACCAATTAATATTAGTGATGATGTAATACTTTACCAGATATCATTTGAAATATTTATTCTTCTAAGCTAAATAAAAAATAAAAATAATATTAAAGCTATCTTATAAGATAGCTTTAACAATAAATTAACCGAATTTACCAGTTGTAGAAGCGATTACAAATGCCGCATAAGTAAATATGTATCCAACTGTAAAATGAATTAACCCTACAAGTCTAGCCTGAACAATAGACAAAGCTACTGGTTTATCTTTCCAACGAACAAGATTAGCCAGTGGAGTTCTTTCATGAGCCCACGCTAATGTTTCAATAAGCTCTTGCCAATATCCTCTCCAGGAGATCAAGAACATAAAGCCAGTTGCCCAAATTAAATGACCAAACAAGAACATCCAAGACCATACAGATAAACTATTCATTCCATATGGGTTATATCCATTAATAAGCGGAGAAGAGTTTAACCATAAATAGTCTCTTAACCAGCCCATAATATATGTAGAGGATTCATTGAATTGACCAGGATTTCCTTGCCAAATTGTAACATGTTTCCAATGCCAATAGAATGTTACCCAACCTATAGTATTTAACATCCAAAACATCGATAAGTAGAAAGCATCCCATGCAGAGATATCACAAGTACCCCCTCTTCCAGGTCCGTCACAAGGGAAGCTGTACCCGAAGTCTTTCTTATCTGGCATAAGTTTCGACCCCCTAGCATCCAAAGCTCCTTTAACCAAAATTAAAGTTGTTGTGTGAAGAGCCAATGCAATTGCATGATGTACTAAGAAATCTCCTGGTCCTATTGGTAAGAATAAAGAGTTTTTACCATCATTAATTGCAGTTAACCAACCAGGTAACCAAATATTATTACTTGCGTTTGAGGCTAAACTTCCAGTTGAAGAAAGTAAAACATCAAATCCATATAATGCTTTTCCAGAAGATGCTTGAATCCATTGTGCAAACACAGGTTCAACTAAAATTTGTTTTTCAGGTTGCCCAAAAGCAACCACAACATCATTGTGAACATATAATCCTAAAGTATGGAAACCTAAGAATAAGGAAACCCAGCTCAAGTGAGAGATAATTGCCTCTTTATGTTCTAAGATACGAGCTAAAACATTATTTTTATTTTGTTCAGGATCGTAATCACGAACAAAAAATATAGCACCATGTGCGAACGCACCCACCATCAAGAAACCAGCTATGTATTGGTGATGTGTGTATAAAGCTGCTTGAGTCGTATAATCTTTAGCTATAAAAGCATATGATGGTAAAGCATACATATGCTGAGCTACTAAAGAAGTTATAACTCCTAAAGAAGCTAATGCTAATCCCAATTGAAAATGTAAAGAATTACTAATGGTTTCAAATAATCCTTTATGACCCGCTCCAAGTCTGCCACCTGGAGGACGATGCGCATCTAAAATTTCTTTTAAACTATGTCCAATCCCCCAATTTGTACGGTACATGTGACCAGCGAAGATAAAAACAACACCGATTGCTAAATGGTGATGTGCTATATCCGAAAGCCACAACGCTTGAGTTTGGGGATGAAACCCGCCTAAAAAAGTTAATATCGCAGTACCTGAACCTTCACTTGTACCAAAAATATGAGTGTTAGTATCAGGAGAGGCTGCGTATAAATTCCAATTTCCTGTAAAAAATGGAGTTAATCCAGCTGGATGTGGAGCTACTTTAGTGAAGTTGTCCCAACCGACATGCTGACCTCTTGCTTCTGGTATAGCTACATGTATTAAATGACCAGCCCATGCAAGAGAGCTAAACCCAAATAATCCAGATAAATGATGATTTAGACGAGATTCATTATTTTTAAACCAAGATAAGCCGGGTCTAAATTTTGGTTGTAAATGTAACCACCCTGCAAATAATAGAATAGCTGACAAAAATAGTAAAAATAATGACCCAGCATATAAGTCATTATTGTTTCTCATACCAATTGTATACCACCAGTGATATACACCTGAAGTAGCTATATTAACTGGGTAAGATACGCCACCCTTTGTAAAAGCTTTAATTGCAGGTTGACCAAAATGTGGATCCCATATCGCATGAGCAATAGGTTTAACTTTTAAAGGATTTAACACCCATTGCTCGAAGTTACCTTGCCATGCTACATGGAAAAGATTACCAGATGTCCACAAAAATATAATAGCTAAGTGACCAAAGTGAGAAGCAAAAATCTTTTGATAAAGGTTCTCTTCAGTCATTCCATCGTGACTCTCAAAATCATGCGCAGTCGCTAACCCATACCAAATCCTTCTAGTTGCTGGATCTTGGGCAAGGGCCTGACTAAATTTAGGAAATTTTGTTACCATAATTCTC
>Ga0207934_1000150_pt1 | contig 11502 bp, 8 predicted proteins | sample LakMenE22Apr09ns_FD_150724 | JGI IMG/M metagenome (GOLD analysis project Ga0207934, IMG submission 150724) | Freshwater microbial communities from Lake Mendota, WI - 22APR2009 deep hole epilimnion (SPAdes) | ecosystem: Environmental > Aquatic > Freshwater > Lake > Epilimnion/Euphotic zone ... | reverse complement strand
TTCATAAGACCCTTCCAGTTTTTTATTTGGAAAATAATAGGCCTTAAATTTATTTCCATTCAAATAAATTATCTTGCTAAATCCTGCCGGTATCATTGCGCCTGTAGTTGACCGGGTTGAACCTACAAAATCAACAAAAATCTTAATTGTTACCTTATTATTAATTGCAAGTTCCTTCTCGTACGATTCCAGTATCTTCCACTGACCTCGGTTTAGGTCTTGATTCTGTAAGGCACAGTTTGCATAAGAAAATGTCAATTGCAAACTATTTAAGTCACAATTAAAATCAGCAGCAGGTGCCATGTGGCCTTTATCCCATGCATTGTTTAAATAATCTGCATCATCAGAAGTATGGATCCCATCGGGCTTATAAAAGTTTAAACCTTTACGACTATAATATTTCTTTGAGTTGGTGTTACATTTAACATCATAAGTTATTTCTAAAGGTTGTTCAAAATCTTGAGAATATGCTATCTTATAAATAGAATTATTGATTGTAACATTATCTGGTCTTGGAGAGGTTATTCCTAAAGAAAAGAAGGCTACAATCAATAATAAGGGCAATGAAATATATTTCACTATTTTTCTTTAATTTTTATTTAGCACAAAAGTTTTCGTTAGTATTAAATGCAAATGCGTTAAGTTTTCCAGTTCCTGTATGCGATGTAGTCCCCCCATAATATGGTTGTGTTTCCGGCCTATTAGTCCAATCGCATTGTGGGTACATTGGATTATACGGAGTGTTTGGACTGGTATATGGTTGATATGGTTGGATTGTAGGTCCTGGACCAATCCATGGACTTGTAGTTCCTGGGATTCTTTGATCTGGGCTTGGCAACCATTTAGTAACTTCAGTTTTTAATAGGATAACAGCCTCTTCGGTAGTTATGGATTTGTCATCCAATAACCTTTGAATAATTGATTCTCTAGTTAACATGATTCTTAAATTTTTCAAGATAGAACTCAACTGGATTAATTCCTACAAATCTTTCAAGTTCTGTTCCATTCTCATCGATTAATAATACTGTTGGAATATTTCGGATTCCATACTTTTCGGTTGTTTCTGCGTCTGAATCTACTAGGATTTTTTCAACAGTAACACTTTCTGCAACTAATTCCATTTTTGGTGCTAATTGTTTGCAAGGTCCGCACCATGGCGCGCTAAAATAAAGGTATTTCATAATTTTATATTTTTATATTATATAAAAAATGTTTGGTTTGTTTAATCTGTTTTGATTTTAACAGTAATAAAATCATCAAAACGATCTTCTAATGATATTATTGCATCAATCAATGGCTGAATGTCTAAGACTCCTTTTGCATCGGCAGTCATTTTACTTACATCTTTTTTAACTCCGGTAACAGTTTCTTTAACGCCTACAAGTGATTTAGAAATTAAATCTGCTGAAGCATCTGTGTTACTTCCCTGTGTTTTAACGCTATCTTCAAGATTTTTAGCAGCTCCTGTAAGTTCTTTAACAGCTTTAAGCAATTTATCAGCTAGGACTGACATTGCAGATTCTCCTTTATTTTTTGCTAAATCAGTAAGAGCCTTAAACATGTTTGTTGTTGATTCAATCGCTTTTATATTCATTATTTTACTTGCGTTAGCAATGCCAGTGTATGAACCGGCGATACTTCTTAATGATTTTGCGTTTGACGCGAACTTATTATTATCGATTTTAGAAAAGTCAATGACCGATTTAAAAGCTTTAGATACTCCTCCCGATGTTGAATTAATCTGTGCAAACCCAACTCCAACATTTTTTAATGGTACTGCAAGATTTTTAATCTCTGGAGCAAGGGAAGCCAGCCCCTGTAATATATCAAGAGGTGATGGATTTTTACCGTTAAACAGTTTGCTAATTCCATCAAAAATTGCTCCAACTGCTCCGGCAGCCGAACCAAGTAATCCGGCAACAGATCCTCCAGCTACTGCGGCTGAAAATATTAACCATGCTCCTCCTAGGGCGGCTACGCCGACAGCAAGAGGGATTAAGTTTTCAACTCCAATCTCATTTTTAAATCTGGCAAATGCATCAATAATTCCATGAATAGGAGACATTACAATATCAACAAATCCATTGGCAACTGATTTAAGTGCAGGCATCGCAGGTTCTAATAGCGAAAGAATCCAACCAACTGCTACGATTGTTATTGCAATTACTATAATACCTAATGCTCCTAAAAGAAGTGTTGCAGGAGTTAATGCCGATACTGCTAAACCAACTGCTGTGATGACCAGGGCAAATGCACCAAGTGCAACTCCGATAGCTAAAGTCCAACCTAAAGGCGGGGCAACAAATAAACCAGGTAACATTGAAAATAACCATGCTACTGCTAGTATGGCAAATGATGTTATAACTACACCTAATAAGGATTTAAGCATATCAACCATACCTAGTTTTCCAATAGTTTTACTTGAAAGATATATCATAGCTCCAAATAGGACAATAGCAAGTGCGGATTTAAGAAGCCATGTTGATTCTGGTGATTTATAAACATCTGGAAGTCCTTGAAAAATCCATGCAGTTGCGAGTACTCCAAGCGCAATTATTGGAATTGCAAATGCCATAAGTAATATCTCTTTAGTACTCATTCCTTTAATTGCCTTCATGATAAAATAGCTTGCAATTCCAAAAACTCCAATTGCAAGTCCTGCTTTAAAAACCCATATCAGGTCTGGTGATTTATAAACATCTGGAAGTCCTTGAAAAATCCATGCAGTGGCAAGAATTCCAGTTGCTAAAATTGGAATTGCAAATATAGAAAGTAACATCTCTTTAGTACTCATTCCTTTAATTGCCTTTGCAACAAAATAAAAAGGAATTGCAAAAATTAACATAGCAAAACCTGCTTTAAGAACCCATATCGGGTCTGGTGATTTAAAAACATCTGGAAGTCCTTGAAAAATCCATGCAGTGGCAAGAATTCCAGCTGCTAAAATTGGAATTGCAAATGCCATAAGTAGCATCTCTTTAGTGCTCATTCCTTTAATTGCTTTTATAATATAATAGCTTGCAATTCCAAAAACTCCAATTGCAAGTCCTGCTTTAAGAATCCATTTTAATGGAGCCGATTTAAAAACATCTGGAAGTCCTTGAAAAATCCATGCGGTTGCAAGAATTCCAGTTGCTAAAATTGGAATTGCAAATACAGAAAGTAACATCTCTTTAGTGTTCATTCCTTTAATTGCCTTTGCAACAAAATAAAATCCAATTCCAAAAACTCCAATGGCAAACGATGATTCAAAAACCCATTTTAATGGAGGTGATTTATAAACATCCGGAAGTCCTTGAAAAATAAAAGATATTAAAACAATGCTTATTGCAATTATTGAAATTGAAAGAGCACTAAAAATAAGATCTTTAGTCTTTGCACCTTTAATAGCCTTTGCAACAAAATAGAATCCAATTGCAAAAAGACTAATTGCAATTCCAGCATTGATGCTCCATTGTAATGGAGGTGATTTAAAAACTTCTGGTAATAATTGCCAAATCCAAGCAGTTGATAATATCCCTATTGAAAGTATAGGGATTGCAAGGCCCATTGCAATTAAGTCCTGTTTGCTCATTCCACGAATTGATTTGGCTATAATATAAAACGGAAGTGAAAATGCTAATAATGCAAACCCGGCCTTTAACGTCCATAAAGCATCAGGGGCTTTTTGTTCAGATGGAAGCATTTTAAATATCCATGCCGCTGCAACAATTCCAAGCGCTATTATTGGTATTGCAAATGCGGCGGCTATTAAATCATTCTTTTTAATTTCACCTTGTGATGTAGATGACGATTTATCACCTAAGAAACCTCCTTTTCCTGCACTCGTTGAGGATGTTTCGCTAGTACCTCCTCTACCTCTTAAAATATTAACAAATCCTCCAACAATTAATGTAAAAATAGAAAGAGTTAACCCCATCTTTAAAACGCCTATCATATCAATTTTTCTAGCAGCTACAGCACCTGCTTGAATTATACCTGCACCAGCTCTGAATGCAACTGCTGCTAGCATTAATGCGCCTACAACAACCACTGTTCTTATTGCAAAAATTCCAATTGATTTTAAAGTCATCGATTGATTCCTTTTTCTAGAATTATCTCTTTGTAGTAGGGTTGATCCTACGTTCTTATCTCTAGTTGATACATTATTTTCCGTTACAAATGAAATTACTGCAGTTATTAAACCAACCATTGCAATTAATGGTGCTAGAGCAGTTGTTAAATTAAGAAGATTTGTTAATTGATCTGGCGTAATTCCTACTTTATCAACTAGTTTTGCAGCAAATGCAATAGGAACTAATGCTAATCCAAGCGCTGTAATAGCAACTCCCATTTTAAGTAAGTCTTTATACTCCACATCTTTAATAAAACCTGCTGTCATTCTTAAACCAACCAATGCAATCGCTAATGGAACCAGAGTAAATGCAGCAATAACAAATGATGCTGCTTGACTTGGATTTAGTGTAGGGGCTAAACGCATAGCTCCCGCAATTACAACAAGCGTAAATGCAGTTTGAATAAGGGCATGTTGAGCTTCGGCACCTGTTTTTCTATTAACAAGAAAACTAATTATTCCACCAAATCTAAATGCTTCAATTAATTTAACATAAACCGTTCCAATTATATAATATACCCCTGCTAACGCAACCGCAGTTAATAAAACTCCTCCATTAACAGCAGGAAGTTTTGATAGCATGTACCCAAGAGTAACAATAGTTGCAACCATCATAGTCGCTGATTTCATAAATCTAAAAACACCCATAGTGTCTCCAAATAGTTTGCCTTTTGCCTGTATAAGTTCTCCAAATACTTTAAGTATTGGTACTAAAGATAACGTTACAAGTAGTCCCTTACCAATATCTGATGGCGAAATTGTACCAGCCATTTTATATGCAATAGAAAGGGTTAAAATAGAAAATCCTAATAGACCTACAAGGCCTGCTGCATTTTTTATTTTTTCTAAGCTCATGTTGCCTATTCCATAGACTTTAGCCTCTTTTTTCTTATTTCCAACCGCAATACTCTCGCGAATTTCTTCAAGTATTTTATTTTGATTAAGCAGCACATCCTTAATACTGGTTGAAATCATGTTTGATTTATCAACACTTAAAATAACACTTTGTATTCCGGCAAATGATTGAATACCTGCGCTCAAGTCTGTTGCTATTTTATTCAATGCATTTAACGATAATATTAATACTTCATATGCTTTTAGGTGGATAGGTGTATTATTGTCTATAGCCTTAATGGATTTAACCTCTTTTTTCTTATTTCCAATAACAATACCTTCATGAATTTTTTCAAGTATTTTATATTGATTGAATATCGCATCCTTAATACCGGTTGAAATCATGTTTGATTTATCAACGCTTAAAATAACGCTTTGTATGCCGGCAAATGATTGCATTCCTGCGCTCAAGTCTGTTGCTATTTTATTCAACGCATTTTTGATGCCGGTTGAAATCATGTTTGATTTATCAACACTTAAAATAACGCTTTGCATGCTGGCAAATGATTGAATACCTGCGCTCAAGTCTGTTGCTATTTTATTCAATGCATGCTTAATACTGGTTGAAATCATGTTTGATTTATCAACACTTAAAATAACGCTTTGCATATCTGCACTTAAGTCTGTTGCTATTTTATTTAATGTGTTTAAAGATAATATTGATACTTCATACACTTTTAGGTGGATAGGTGTATTATTGTCTATAGCCTTAATGGACTTAGCCTCTTTTTTCTTATTTCCAACCGTAATATCTTTATAAATTTTTTCAAGTATTTTATTTTGATTAAGCAACACATTTTTAATATTGGTTGAAATCATGTTTGATTTATCAACACTTAAAATAATGCTCTGCATGCCTGCAAATGATTGCATGCCTGTACTCAAGTCTGTTGCTATTTTGTTCAACGCATCCTTAATACTGGTTGAAATCATGTTTGATTTATCAACACTTAAAATAACGTTTTGCATGCCTGCAAATGATTGCATACCCGCACTCAAGTCTGTTGCTATTTTTTGTAGAACATTTAAAGATAATATTGATACTTCATATGCTTTTAGGTGAATATGCGTATTACTGTCTATAGCCTTAATGGACTTAACCTCTTTTTTCTTATTTCCAATAACAATACCTTCATGAATTTTTTCAAGTATTTTATTTTGCTTAATCAACACATTCTTAATACTATTTGAAATTACATTTGATTTATCAATACTTAAAATAACGTCTTGCATTTGAGCCATTGATTCCGCTGCAATTTTTTCAATTTTTTGCAACGCATTTAACGATAATACTGATACTTCGTACGCTTTTGGGTGGATAGATGACATTAATTAATTTTTGTTTAGATTAATCGATTAACTCGATTGAATCTTTTTTTGCAGTTTTTAAAATTGAATCTAAATCAGAATTGCTATAATTTGATTTTAAATCTTTTAATATTTTTGGAGTTTTGGCTTCACTCTTTTTAATAACGGTTTCTACTTTTGAAATACTATTATCTAATTGGTCGATTCTGAACTTGATTGATTTTAATTCCTCTTCTAGTGATTCTATTTTATAATCATCTACAAAAGACCTATTCTGCTCTTTATTAATTTTAAATTCTATTTCAGATTTTAAATCAATTAGTTCAGTTAAAGACATTTTTAGCATTTTTTTCTCTCGATATGCTGCAATGATAGGCTCAGCAATAACCATGCCTACGGTGACTGCTGCAATAGCAATTGTTATTGGATCGACAAATTCATTAATTGCTTGTGAATTTTTTAAATCGTTACTAAATTCTTCAAAAGTTTTCATCATTGTTGGTTCTTTAATTTATTATATATATCGTTTTTTTATAAAACGAATTCAATTAACACAAAAAAGAGGCCCTAGGACCTCTTTTATTTTACATTTTTGGCATATTAAATGATGGCATTTTCATGTTAGGCATTTTCATATTACCCATCGCTCCAGAAGTTGCGTCATTTTGACCTTGGTTCTGTTTATTCTCTTCTTTAATGTACTCTATCAGGTCTTTAACAAGGTAGTGAAATTCATAGTATTCCATACCCTCAAGCTCTGATGGTTGCATATGAAGTTTAAGATATATGTGAAACTTTGTCTTAAAGAAGTTCTCCAGCGATATCTTGAACAACGAAAAGAGATTTGATCCCGTCACGAAAACTGATGGGAACCTCTTCCTCCTCGTCCCCTAATTGTACTAGCATATTTGGTTGAATTCCTACTTTCATTTTTTCAGCTAATGTATAAACCAGATTGTATTTTTTATTAGACCATCCATTTAAGTCCATTTCAAATTCAAAAATTGTTTTATCATTAAAATTTCTCCAGTCTCTGTGCAAATATGGAATAATTTGAAGAACTGATTGGTCAATTTTAATATTTTTTTGCTGTTTTTCTTTAATATATGAAGTAATTTTTTGCATAACTCCAATCGCTGGTGGAATCATTTCAATAGTACCAAATGAACGGGTTTCAATCATAAAAGATTTTCTATCACTATCATAATATTTATCAAGTTCGGTAGGAATTTTAAAGTATTGAAAATATTCTTTTTTAATTTCAATATCGTGTTTTTCTCCTTTTTTAGATGTATGGTCAATTTTTAAATTTGATTCTGGCTCTGGAAAGGTCAAGTCTCTAATAGACAAAATAACGTAAAAACGGTCCTCTTCTAAAAGGTCTTTATATGATAATCGCTTTGATGTACATATAATTCTTGTACAAGAATCTACTATTTCGTTTAATTTATCATCAATATCTAAAACGTTAGATTCATCTATTGTTGAAAATTGTCTAACCTCTGCAACTTTAGCAGAACGTATTGAAAGCTGTGTTCCTTCTGGATAAAACATGCCTCCCGAAGGAAGAGAAAGTAATGGGATTAAATGATAACCTAAATGGAAATCAGCATCTTCCGCTCTCTCTCCGGTAAATCTTTCCATATTAACCTTTCCTAGGTTTAAGGGTGTTTCTTGAACGGTTTGCTGTTGAACTTCTGGTTCATAAACTTCCTGTGTTTCTACAGATTGAACCATATTTTTATACTGTTCATCTAAGTTTAAATCGTTTTTTGGTTTTGTGCTCATAAATTATTTGTTTTTAAGTTTTTTGATGTCAATTTTATTAAATATTTTAATCTCTTCTGCTCTTTTATCTATTTCAGTTCTTATAACATCTCTGATAAATGCTGAAATTGAAATTGGTCTTTGCCCTGTTTCAATAGCATCACTAAGTATTATTCGATTAATTAGGGTTACTTCATCTTCTGATAATAGAACTTGTAACTTCTTGGTTAATTTGTCCATGCATATATTATATTATCATTATATTATGTTTTTGTTTCAAAAAAATATAGGGAACAAATCAATTATTCCCTATACTTTATTAAATAATTATGCTAGAACTTCTTTCCAAGCATCACATCTCCATGTTACTTCTAACGCAGCAGGATCTTTACTTTCGTAACTTAATTCATTAGTGAAACCTAAAGCTCCAGAAATTTGACAATCTTCTAAAGTTACAGTTCTATAAATATCTCCAGCTCTGTTGAACTGTACGATAACAATAGTACCTACGTAATCTTTTTTAAGACCCATTATACCTGTGTTTGGATCGTATCTTAAGTTATACCATTGTCTCATTGACTTGTAAAGGTAAGCTTGATTTGCTTCATTTAAGTTTAATGAGAAGTTAATAGTTACATCAACTGCAGTTCCATCAGGCATACCAGCAAAAGATCTAGTAACCCATTTGTATTTTTGTTCTACAGCAGCAATTTCTTTATATAATTCTAATCCTGAGATTGAATTAACGTGCTGTAAAAGTAGTGGAGCATCTGCAACACCAGCCGGTGGAAGTACTGTAACTTCAAACAGGTTAGGCTGGATTGGTTCAAAATTTCTACCTTTTTTAGACGTTTGGTCTTGTGAATAGTGTGGTAATCCCATGTTAATTAATTTTTATTTTTTTATATATCATTATTATATCTTAGCTAGATGAAATTTCTCCAGTATTTAAAACAGTTGTTCTGTGAACTACAATTTCTAAACCTTTAACTGGTTCTACATAGGTATCAATTATACCCATATTATTATCAATAACCTCATTCGTGTTGTTTGTTGAATCCATTACATTTTTAAACTCATAAACGCCACTGTCTTGTTTAACACTTTCTAAGAATGAATCTGCAAGGGTCTTGATTTCAAGTCTTGTTTGCGCAGTATTAAATTCAAATACGTAATCTTTAAGAATATTAGCCATACCGTCTTGAATATAAATAAGTACCTCTCTTACGTGAGCAGAAGAAAGCGCAGATTTAATAGATTGTTGGGCAGTTTTATTACCTAAGATAGTTAAACCAGTTCCTCTTTGGAATACAATTGGATTGATTCCAAATGGCTCTAGAATATCTCTATCACCTTTGTCAAATGAATATTCAACCCCTTTAACGTTTGTACCTGCAACAACTCCTCTTCTTGGACCAGCAACGATTGACCATGGAAGGGCGTTCGTGTATTTGTCGATGTAGTTGTTACATACATAAGCAGCTGGAGGAACAATAATGTCTTTTCCATTGTCGCTTACGATTAAACCAGGTCCGTAGTAGAATGCGTAATTTGCACCTTGATTAATACTTGGTAGGGCATATATTTTAGTAGGGTTTTTATCTTGATTACCACCTGCTGCGATATAAGCAGTATCAAAACCTCCAAACTCATCAGTAAAAGATGGGTCATCAGATTTTTTAAAATCTTCAATTGTTGGTGCATTTAATATTGCAGCAGCATTTTGTCTGTCTTTTGCTAATTGAGAAAGGTTACTCTTATTGTTTAAGCCATTCTCATCAAAAGATGTAAAAGTATCTACAACATATCTAAAATCAATAATATCTTTGTCGATTAGGGCATCATAGATTCCATTACCTCCAGAAAGAACTGATAAATAGTCGCTAATTTCTTTTCCAGTTATATTTGCTTTAGCCAATACAAAGGTTTTGTAAACTAATGAAGCTTCTTCATATGATTTAATAATTCTACCGTCATACGCAGGTTCTATATCAGTATAAACTGTAAAGATCGTCTCTCCATCAATATTTATAGGTGCTTTTGCAACTCTATTGACTCTTGCAAGTCTATCTGTTGTATTCGAGTCAACATAGTGTCCAACTTTAATTGGGAAAGGAGAAGGTACATTTATTAGAACAGTTGCAGTTCCATTTGGACTTCCTGGAACAGTGTCTTGTGCTGTTAAAGTGTTAACAATTTCAAAAGTATCAGTTGCTACATTAGTTGCAGTCCCAGTTATGTTAAAAAGGCTTGGAGTTAACCCAGTAATAGTTACCGTTTGCCCGTTTTGGATTCCATGTGGAGTACTTGTAGTATATTCTATTTCAGTACCACTAGCACTAGCACTAGTTACTATTGCTACAATATTATCATATGTTACTGTGAAATTTGATGAATTGTTAGCAACAGTACCACCGACGAAAGTTTCAGTAATTTCTCTATCACCAACAGGAACATAATGAGATAATAATTCGTAAGAGTTTGCAGCATTATGAACATGTCCTACAAAATCAACTGCAGTTCCTTGCTCGTCCATAACATCATCTTCATTAACTGCACAGAATAAACCAGTTCTTCTAGCCTCTGCGTTAACAATTGATTCAATGTATAAGTTTCGGCCTTCAAGATCTTTAAATCCTGGTAAGATAGAACCTGTATATTGTGCAATTAAACTAACTTGTCTAAGGTTTGCAAATTGTGCAAGTTTTGTTTTATCTAAACCGTCTTCTGTAAAATAGGCAGAATAGATTGGGTCATTTGACATTGCAATAGAATCAAATTCTCCTTTGAATACAAATACATCAATCATAAAATCTGACAATTTGTCAAAATCATTTAAGTATTCTGGAACATTTCCAACACCATACCATTCTCTTGCAGTTAGGTCAAATTCTTTAACGCCTTGTGCCTGTCTTACAATAATTGTAATTGGTTCTTGTTTAATATTCACAAAGTTTAGAACGTGGTCATCATCAGGAACTATAGTTGCTAATGTTTGGGCATCTGAAGGAATCATGAATTTGTCATTATCAAAGAAATTTGCATATCCTGAAGTACCACTATCAGAAGTAATACCTAATGCTCCTTCGCCTCCACATGTTACTGGACTTTGGTAAGATGCAACATCTCCCATAGTAAATTGCTCAAGATTTAGGGCCAATATAGGACCTCTTGAAAGAGCTTCAATACAAGATCTGTGGAAAAACATTCCCTTTTTTTCTAAACTTTTATCAATGTTTCCAAACACATTAGTAAGAGTTTCAACTGAATCAATCAAAACTGGTGTGTTGTAAGGTCCTTTTTTAGAGTGACCTACCATTAATCTAAGAGTCTCGACATTTATATTTGCTGTCTGAGATTTGTCAAACTCAAGTCTATAAACTCCTGAGCTTTTAAAATTTAATAATTGCGGACTTAGT
>Ga0207934_1000146_pt1 | contig 11722 bp, 7 predicted proteins | sample LakMenE22Apr09ns_FD_150724 | JGI IMG/M metagenome (GOLD analysis project Ga0207934, IMG submission 150724) | Freshwater microbial communities from Lake Mendota, WI - 22APR2009 deep hole epilimnion (SPAdes) | ecosystem: Environmental > Aquatic > Freshwater > Lake > Epilimnion/Euphotic zone ... | reverse complement strand
TTAAAGTGTTGTCAATATATACCACAACTTAAAAAATAATTTAAAGTGTTGTCAATATATACCACAACTTAAAAAATAATTTAAAGTGTTGTCAATATATACCACAACTTAAAAAATAATTTAAAGTGTTGTCAATATATACCACAACTTAAAAAATAATTTAAAGTGTTGTCAATATATACCACAACTTAAAAAATAATTTAAAGTGTTGTCAATATATACCACAACTTAAAAAATAATTTAAAGTGTTGTCAATATATACCACAACTTAAAAAATAATTTAAAGTTGTATAATTGTATTGATTTAAAGTTATATTGTTATATTAATTTAATAGTTACAATGACTATTAAATTAGTTTTATTTCATTTACAGAATTATCAAAATACTCCTTATTTAGATGAATTAAAATATAAATTAAAATCAAATGGTTATGAAGTGTTAGATGAAGATTTAAATTATGTCATGACATCTGATTTTACAACAAAGGAAATATTAGTTGTAACAAATTATCAAAGATGTTTACAGTTATCTAGGAAATTACAATATAATATTTGTTATATATTTGATTTAATTGATTTTACATTTGATTATATTTATAGTTTTATAAAATATTACGAGAATCCTAATGATGGAGTTATTCAAAAAACTATATTTAAGAAAAATTTAAATATTATTATCGTATTAAATTTGGAAAAAGCTCGATTTAATGTACAAAGAGATAATAATAATCCACTTGTTACTATTTGCAATAAACCATTAATTTCTTGGATTGTCGAAAATATAAAAGTTGATGGAAATTATTATTTTGTTTTACATATGGATCCAGAATACAATGATTACGGATTAGAAAATCTTTTATATTCTCTTGTTCCAGATTGTACTATTGTCAAATCTAAACGTCGTCAAGAAGGACCTGCTTGTTATTTATTAGAAGTAGAAAAATATATAGACAATGATTATCCAATAATTATATCAAGTGATAAACAATGGTTAAAATGGGATTGTGAGAATTATCTTTTTGAATTTTTAATTAAAGATAAAGAATCTATTGCTCATGCAATTACATTTTTAAGTAATGGTTCTCATAAATATAATTATGTTAAAGTAGATGGAACTAACAATATTGTTGACGTTAGACAAAATGTACCTATTAGTTGTTTTGCAACAACTGGTATCTATTTTTGGAAAAGTACAAAAAAATTATTTAATTGTGTTCATAAAATGGTATCTAAAAACAAAAGATTTAAAGGCGAATTTTGTATAGCTCCTATTTTAAATGAATTAATAGAAGAAATTGGAGATACTTCTAAATCAATAAGAGATTTTTACAATGATAAATTAAGTAATATAGAAAAGAAATATATAGATAAAGATATTGAAAAATACCATGATCAAATTCTTGCTGAAATTAATATAGTAGAAATTGAAATGCAAGAAGAATTAAAAAATAATAATAGAATTACTAAAAAAGAATGTCTAGAATTTAAAGAATTAAATGATGCAAATGATGTTTCTAGTTTTACAAATTATTTAATTGAACAAAAAATATTATATAATTAATTATAATTAATTTAGTCTTCTATTTTAAAATCACTTGGTGATAGTTTTTTACCTCCACAAGCTATAATTTTATCATTTGTATAATTTATAACATAATCTAATAATGATTCTTTATCCTTTAAAACTACTTTATAAAATCCTAAAATAGGTTTTGCTAATTGTTCTAAATAACAACTTCTATTATATTTTAAATTATGTTTTTTTGCATAATTTGGATCTTCTCCTAATTCAGATTTTTGTTTTTTTGGATCATCTGTTTCTATATAAATATATGGTATTCTTGAACCAATTTGTACTTCTTCTTTACGTTTTTTTAATTTTTCAGCTAATTGTACATGTACTGGTCTTGTTTTATAAGAAGAAGCTAACATTGCAGATACTATTAAATCATCTATAGATATTTTGTAATTGAAAATATTATCAATGTATTCTAAATAAACTTTTGTACTTGATATAACAGGATCTTCATTTAAATTATTTTCTTTTTCTTTATTTGTGTCCTCTAAAATAGTATCTATTACTTTTTTATAACATTTTTTTACCATTGGACAATAATCACGTCTTGTCAATGCAATACCTTTTGCATCAACACCTTTTAAATCAAAAGGATCTTTTGTATTTTCAAATTTATTTGCTATATATCGCTTTTTTGTTAATAAAATAAATGGATGAAATACTTTTTCAAATTCTAATTCAATAGGTTTTCTATCAAATACATTATTAGTCAAGTTGTCTCCACATATTGTTGCTAATCTAAACGTGTCTTCACGATTCTTTTTAAAATCTTCACGATTATATTTAAACTTCAAGAAGACACTGTCTGTGTTAGAAATTATTATATCTCCAACTCCAGCTCCAAATCTACCAATATTTGTTTCAATATCATACACGTAATCATTATGTTCTATATATTCTATTTTTTTAATTTGATTATTGATTTTTCTTTGTTTTTTATTAGTAATTGTCATACGTAATATTTTCTCTTTGTCAGTTCTTGTATTTAGAGAAATATTATATCCAAGTTTTTTCATTAAATAATATAATCCAGCTGAACCAATATCTCCTTTATTATCAAATCTTGTACAACCAATCGTTTCTTTATCTTTTCTACAACCATCTGCAGCCCAATAACCATCAAAAAAACTTTGAACAATTTCATTATTACTATTTAATATTTCATTAGGAATTTTTTTATATTTATCACTATCATAAAATTTATTTCTAAATTCGTTAACTATATTCTTAGGATTATTTATTGATAATTTATATACTCCAGAAGATTTTAAAGTATCATATATAACTGGAACTGAATTAGGATATTCTTTTTGTAATAATTTTTTTAAATTATTCAAAACATTCATATCTGCATTATTTAATGCCCAACTATATTTTAGTCCAGAAGGACAATTGTATTTATTACAACTACCATCTCCATAAAAAAAACCATAAATAAAAGCTTTATCTTTAGATATTACATCACAAGACTCGTTAAATTCTAATGGATAATCATTTAATAATTTAGTTTCTAAATTACATTCTTTTGGGTTTAATTTATTACATTTTTCATCTAATAAAGAATGATCTTCTGTAACTTTAACATATCCTGTATGAGTTAATATTTTATAAATTTTTTTATCACAACGATGTCTAATAACCTTTTTAATATCTATCCATCCAATGTCACTCCACACTTGATAATCTGTTGTTGAAAATTCTTTTTCTAATCTAATTGTTTTATCAAACATTTTAAATCCTGGATATTCTTGTTTTTTATCTATATCAAAAATACTCTGAATAGTTTCAATATAAACTAAACCATCTTTTTTTAAAAGTAATGGAGTATCACCAGTTACAGAGTCACCATATACAACTTGTATATCTAAATCAACAGGAATTTCAGGATCAAAACAATAAGTTTTATCGGTAACATTAATTGTATATTCTTTTGTATTCCAATTAAATTGTATTCCAATTTCATTATTTGGATAAGTATCTCTTAAAATAGAATATAATAATTCAAGATCATTTATATTTGAAACTTTAAACTTTTCTGAAAGTGATCCTTTTTTCATTATTCTTTATTCTTTAGAAGAAATAAAAGATTCAATTTTTAAACTAATGTAATTGTAAACGTAATTTCGTGTTTCAATTCATAGTATTTCGTTTATTTTCAGTTATTTTAATGTAAAGTATTAAGTATAAAAATAAAATGGCTTCAAATTTTTCACCAATGTATTTTGAACAACCAATTGTCATTTACGATACTACGCAATCGCTTAATTCTACAAGTGGTTCGTTTGTTCTTTATGGTGGTATGAGTATTAATGCAGCATATCAATCTACTGACACTAGTTCTGGTGCATTTGTATTATCTGGTGGTGTTGGAATACAAAAACGATTAAATGTAGGTGGTATTACTCATATTTCTGATACTACTGAAAGCGAAGGTACTAATTCTGGTGCTCTTATTGTAGATGGAGGAGTTGGTATTGCTAAAAATTTACATGTTGGTGCAGATACTTTTATTACAGGAAATTTATATGTAAATGGATTAACTACATCTGTTAATAGCACAACTATTAATGTTGTAGATAACACATTTACTTTAAATAGTGGACCAGCTGGATCTAGAGATGCTGGATTTTTAATTCAACGTTTTCAAGAATCAAGTGATACAGGTGCTGGTGATGTTGTTGGAGGAAATGAACCTGTAGTTTTAGCTGGTAGTTTACAGTCAGGTGGAACTTCTTCAGTTACTTTTGCAACAACTGATGGAGCTTTAAATCCTACTGGATGGTGGATCAAGGTTACATCTGGAGCAACTGTTTATGCTAGAAAAATTTCTTCTTCATCAAATGATGGAACTTTTGTTACAGCAAACTTTTCAGATACCGATTCTTATACTGATCCTCAAGGAGTTTCACAACTAACTCATAATGACGAACCTTTTACTAGTTCTGTATCCTTAGGAGACTCATTTGCTATTTATAATCGTAATTTTGTTGCTCAATTTTATGATGAATCTGCTGACGAATATATTCTTGGGTATATTTCTCATGCACATGATATTCAAACAGCATTACAAAAAACTGATTTACTTAATATAAGATCAAAGGGAGTATATGCAACAAACTCTACTATTACTAATTTACTAGTATCTTCTTTATCAGCTGGAAATATTGGTTTAGATCAAGCTACTATTTTAAGTACTTTTGTTGTTACTGGTACAACTACTCTAGCTAGTTTAATGGTAAGTGGAGGATCTCAAGTAGGAGGTACTTTAACTGTTAGTGGAGCAAGTACTTTAAACAATGGAATTACTGCTGGTTCATTAAACGTTACAGGACAGTCCCTTTTACATGGAGCTGTTACTGCTGGTGCTCTTAATGTAACTGGAGAATCTATTCTTCAACTTGGTGTTAGTGCTGGTTCATTAAACGTTACAGGAGAATCTTGGTTACAAGGTGCTGTTACTGCTGGTGCTCTTAATGTAACCGGGGTGTCTCTTCTTCAACTTGGTGCTAGTGCAGGTTCATTGAACGTTACAGGAGAATCTACTTTACACGGTGCTGTTACTGCTGGTTCTATTGCTGTTACTGGTGAATCTATATTATCAAGTAATGTAACTATGGGATCTAATGCAGTTGTTGTTGGACCTGCATTCCAAATTCCGTATGGTAATGTTGCTGGTAGACCAGCTCTTCCACAAGATGGTTATATCCGTTATAACACTGAATATTCTTCATTTGAAGGATATGGTCCTGGGGATGCTTGGGGATCTTTGGGTGGAGTTATTGATATTGCTCAAACTACTAAAATCATTGCATCAGCTTCACCAAATGTCACTGATGGTAATCTTTACTTTTACACTGTAGGTACTGAATATATGAGAATTAATAGTTCTGGTAATATTGGTATTCATACTACTGCACCAAATTATACTCTTGATGTAGTCGGAACTTTGGGTGTAACAATTGGTTTAACAGCTGGATCTTTAAATGTTACAGGAGAATCAACTTTGCATGGTGCTGTTACTGCAGGTGCACTATTTGTAACTGGAGCTTCTCTTTTAGTAGGTAACTTTACAGTTAGTGGTGCTTCTACTTTTAACAGTGGTATTACAGCTGGATCCATTAACGTTACAGGTGCATCTATTATGCAAGATAATTTTACTGTTACAACTGGTTCTGTTACTATTTCTACAAATGATTATACACCAATTATTGATAGTACATTTGCAACTGGAGGTTCTATTGTATTTAATACAGTTGATGTTTCACCAAGTATGGGTGATATTTCAAGAGAACGTGTTTTTAATACTGCAAATGATATAAGTTCTGCAGCTGATATTACTGGTTTCGTATTTAACAATCTAGTTGTAAGAGCGTTCGATGCTGTTGTTTCTGTCACTATTTTTGATGGAGCAAGTAATAAATATGCTTATTACAACTTGAAAGGTATTCAAAAGGGAAGTAACTGGGTTATTAATAGCTCTTATGTTGGTGATGTTACAGGATATACCTTTTCTATTACTAATAGTGGACAAGTACAATACACTTCAACAAATATTGCTGGATGGATTGGATCAACTGTTAATTTCAGAGCAGTTACAACAACTATTTAATAGAATCTTGACACTTTTTTTTTTACATTTTTGGTACATTATTAAATTATAATATATTATAGTATATTATAAATATGAAATCAAACATTAATTTTACATTTGTACGTCATGGTTTTGGTTGTCATAATGCTATTTCTGGTTTAATGAAATCTGATATAATTAGTGTACAAGATGCACTATCTTTTTCTGGAAAAAATAAAAGTATTGTAAAACCAATGATTGATCCTGTTTTAACACAAATAGGAGTAGATGCATCTATACATAATGGATGTGTTATGAGTAAAATAATTAAATCAATTGATAAAATACTTAAATCATCTTATGATTTAAATGAAAATGATAATAGTATGAAAATAGATTCTATTCATGTAATAGGATGTTCTCCTTTAATAAGATGTATGGAAACAGCTTATTATATGACTCGTAGTTGGGCAAATCCACCATCTAAAATATATGTTTTCCCTTTTTTACGAGAAATTGATGAAAGTTCTAATAATAAATTTTCTTATCAAAGTAAAATGATAATGGAATCAAAGCCATTTTATGCTATGAAAAGTATAGAAGAACAAAAAAAATATTTAGAAAGATTAGGTATTTTAAATTTTTTTGATTTTAGTTTTGTTGAAATATTTAAAAAGGAAAGAAAAGAACCAGGAGATATATCCAATTTTATAAAATGGTTTGTAACATTTTTTCTTAATGAAAAATATTTATCTGAAACATTAAATATATTTATTGTTACTCATGCGGGTGTATTAAGTGATTTTGTAAATAACGAAGAAGGATTTATAAATAATTCTGGTTTTATTATTAATACAGAATATAATACAGAATATAATACAGAATATAATACAGAATCTAATACAGAATCTAATACAGAATCGAATAGTATAGTTATTAAAAAATATGTATCTTTAAATTCATTCTTACAATATTTTAATTTTTATCAAGATTATAAATCGACAAATCAAAAGGAATATTATTGTCCATCAAATAGATGTGAAGAATTATGTAATATAGCAAAGGGTGAATCTAATATTTCTGAAATTAAACATATTGAAACAAAATGTGATATAAATGAGGTTGTTGATTTACCAAGTTTACTAAAAATATTAAATTTATAAAGAACGTCCAAATTAAGATAAAAATATATAATTTATTAATAAGTAAAATAAGTAGTAATGTCAATACCATTAGCGACAATATTTCATGGAGATGTTACTCTTGAACAAGGAAGTGATGTTACACAATTTGGTTGGGGTGATTTAAATATAAATAGATTTTGCAATGTAAAAGGTACAGATGATAGTATAAATGATACTACAGCTTCACTTGTTGTTGCTGGTGGTACAAGTATTAAAAAAACATTAAATGTTTATGGAAATTTTAATACTTTATATGGAATTACAAATTTAACAGAAACACACATTGACACTACAAACGGGCCATTTACTGTTACTGGAGGAAATAAATGTCAAATTGAAGTAGATGACACGGTTACTATTACTAGTTTAGCTAGTGATTTAAATTTAAATTCTACAATTGGATCTATTAATATTAATTCAGGATCTAATACAAGTTCTGCAATTAGTATTAAAAATATTAATACAAATGGTGGTATTTATATGATATCTGGACAAGCAGGTTCTATTTCAGTAGGATCTGGTTCTGGTGGATTTTCACAAATGACATCAAATGGTAATTTTTTAATTACAGCAAACAATGGTTATGGATCTTTTTTAGTAAATTCACAAGCAAATAATCAAAATTTATCTATTAATTTGAATGGTAATACTGATTCTCAACTATCTATTACTAGTTCTGGTACAAGTACAGCATTAGTTATAAAAACTACAAATACAGCTGGCAATATGATTTTTTCAAATACTGATGGTTTGGGGGAAGGTTTTACTCAATTTTTGGTTGGATCTGGAGGTTTTAATTTAATAACAAACACAGGAGGATCTATTCAATTAACTTCTAAAGGAGCTCCTTCAAGTTTAAATGTAATCTCGAATAATAATAATCAACATTTAACACTAAGTCTTGATGGAAATACAAATTCTTCTTTAATTTTAAAAAGCGATGGTTTTAATGAAGCTATAAAAATTTATACTACATGTTCTACTGGAGATATTTTAATTACACAACCATCTTATTCATATGGTATGATTAGTTTATTTAGTGGTATGGGTGGTATAAAAACAGAAACTCAAGATGGTGGTTCTACTACTATTAAAACAAATGGTGCAACTAGTTTATTTACAAATTCAACTATATCAGATAATCAAGATTTAACAATTAGTGTTACTGGAAATACTAATTCAAAAGTAAATATTGCAAGTTCTGGTACAAGCAATCAAGCTATTAACATCAATGCTCAAAATGGTGGAGTATTTGTAAATGCAAATAATAAAGTACAATTGGAAAGTGCTGATATGATTAATGGTATTCAAATTGCTACAGCGACACCTAATGTACCAGTTTTTATAGGTACATCGGATAGTACTACTACTATTTATGGAAATTTAGATGTTAAAGGTGTAACATCAAGTATAGAATCTACAGTTGTTACTATTAGTGATAATATTATTGTTGTAAACAATGCACCTAGTAGTACAGCTGATGGTGGTCTAGCTATTAAAAGATATCAATCTGCTAATAATACTGGAAGTGGAGATGTAGTAAATGATTTATTTGAGAATACTGGATCTATTCAAAATGGTTCTAATACAACTACAACTATTCATTTTGATTTATTAGCAAGTGATGTTGATAATTATTATGCAGGATGGTGGGTAAAAATTACAGGTGGTACTGGTCAAAATCAAGTAAGAAGAATTCGTAGTTATGTAGGTGCTACTCGTGTAGCCACCATTTATAGTACAGATGATCAAATTGGTATTCTAAATAATCCAACACCAATAGAAGGAATGGATTTTTCAACTATACCAGATTCTTCTTCTATTTATGAATTATATGAATGTCATTTTGTTATGATGATTTGGGACGAATCACTTAATGAATTTTCTTTTGTTTGTAGTAATAGAAATCCATCTGAACATACTTCTATTGCACATTATTCAGATATTCATGCTAATAATATTACAGGAAATGCTTTGACAATTAATAGTATTAACGGTGGTGCTGCAGATATTATTACAACAGTTGTTTTAAATAATAATTCAACAGTACCTATTACTATTACTGATTTCACAAGTACGTATGGTATTTATACTGTTTATGTAAAACCATTAAATAATAGTGATAGTAATAGAGCTCATGCAATTTTCACAATTGGTAGAGTTGATGCAATTAACTTGCCAGGAACAGTTGTTCGATTTATTTCTGCAAAAGGTGTTTATAATGATCAATTAGATATGCAATGGCCAATTAATGAAAAACCACAACTAATGTATAGGCCTAGTCCAAATGGAATTGGAGGTTCAACTACATTTAAAATAAAAATAGTTAGTTTATAATAAATTTAAATATGAAATCAAGTACGATTTAAAAAATTAATTTCATATTATATCTAAATGTCATATTTTACAGAAAGATTATATATGGAAACAAAAGATGCACATACAGCAGTAGATAGACATCCATTTGTTTCCATGATTAGAAAAAATAAATTAGCAGGAGAAATGTATATTAATTTCAATAAAATTTGTATACATGAATTACAACAAGTTTTAAAATTAAAAGATGAAGAATTACAATCTAGATTACATAGAGATATTGATATACCAGATTTTTTTATAACTAGCACATTATCTAGATTATTAATACATTGTAGAAAATATCCTCTAGAATCAGCATATCAATTTTATTTAGGATTATTATTTGGTGGTAATATGTTAAAACGTATGTTACCAGAATACCATGAATTCTTAACTTATAATGATTCAAAAGAACTTGTATCTAATTTTAAAGAATATCTTTGTAATAATGTTAAAAGTCAAGACCAAGATATTTTTATAGATAATGTAAATAAATCATATAAACTAATTAAAATATTATTTGATGAATTGTATGCTAGACTAAATAACAAATTAGATATTAAACATACACCATTAGATGTACAAGATACACGACAGCTTGACGGTGGTCCTAGAAGTTACCCAGACTCGGATGACTTTATTAATTTATCAAGTTAATTACATTTTTTCTTAATTACATTTTTTCTTAATACTTTTTTTCTTAATACTTTTTTTTAAATCTATTTTTAAAAAATATTTATTGAACCAATTTTTAAACCAAAAAGAATGTAATCCTAAGGATAAAACACCTAATATTACAAATAAGATATTATGTCTAACAATCCAAGTTAAATAAATATGATATAATATTCTTGTACAAAAAAATGCAAAACCAAATAGATTATCACAACGTAATTTTTTATTAAAATGACCACTACTTAGGAAAAATGTTGGTAATTCTTCAATCATATATAACAAATAATAACTTATACTATTTTGTTTTATAGATAATAGACTTATAAATATATAAACTATATGATGAGTATATCCTGCTAAATTACACATATTTTTATGATATTTAAAAAATCCTATTACAATATCTGATATAAAATAAGAAATTAATTGCAGTGCACTTAAATGTAAAATTATTGCATCATCGTCAGATAATGATAAAGTATAAGACTCTTCATTAAAATTTGATAAGAAAAATTTATAATTAAAATAACAACTTATTAAGAATAATGTTAACGATGCTTTTATAGAAAGAATATATGCTTTTTGGTTTTTTGTTAAATTTTTATTATCTTTTACTGTTTTTTTATATATTAAAAAATAATCAATGCAAAATAATATAATTATAAATAACGAAGATCCTTTACCAAGTATATTAAAAGTTCCACCAGTATCTATATTAGTTTGTCCAAATGACATTTATAATGTTTATATTAATTTATAGTTTTAAATTAATTTTTATTTATTGACAAAAGGTACAATAATGATTATAACAATAATTACAATAATCAAGGAAATGATACTGTATAAATTATAAAAACAATATCTTACTTCTCTTGTATAATCTTCATTATATGAATTCAAAACTAATGTTATTATACTATCTTTGTATAATTCTGATATAATGTTTTTATAATATAAAACCATTTTAGAACGATTCTTGTTATTATTATCATCCTTTTTATCTTCTATATAATTAATAAAATCTCCTATAGAAATAATATCTTTTAAATTTTTTATTTTTGTTTTACATATTATACAACTAAATTTATTACTATAATTATAATGTCTACAAGCAATAGGATAATTTATCCATTCTAAAATACAAATTTTATGAACTTTTTGCCTACAACAATTCATTTTTATAAAATCTAAATTATTTTGTAATGTATCTAAACATATACAACAATCTACAACTTTATATGTATCTATTGTTGATTCACTATTTACACGTTGCTTTATTTCAATTAATTCTATTTCATCATCTTGCCGTATATCAACATCATTGGTAAAGGTACCTTGCCGTATATTGACAGCGGTATT
>Ga0207934_1000145_pt1 | contig 11734 bp, 13 predicted proteins | sample LakMenE22Apr09ns_FD_150724 | JGI IMG/M metagenome (GOLD analysis project Ga0207934, IMG submission 150724) | Freshwater microbial communities from Lake Mendota, WI - 22APR2009 deep hole epilimnion (SPAdes) | ecosystem: Environmental > Aquatic > Freshwater > Lake > Epilimnion/Euphotic zone ... | reverse complement strand
TTTGTAAAAAATCTTACTTTCATAGACCCATTAACGTAGAAAATATGTTAAGATCTGAAATGTTATCAATAACAAATGATGAAAATTATAAATACGAAGATAGTTTACGGTTATTAAAACGTGTTTACAATAGTTTTAGTTACCCAAAGGATTTCTTTTGTAATACAACGTTGAAAGCATTTAATGTATTAAATGAATATGACGATTCATTTGTTGATGAATTATATAATAAATTAGTAGAGTATAATTCTACACATTATGATATTTTTGAATATAAATCAAAGGATGATTTTATAGAAATATTAAATAATCCTATATTCCTTAAATTTATTACAGTAGATAAAAATAATAACATTTTAGATTTTTTATGTTTGTTTAAACTTGACACTTATAATACAGAATTAAAAAATAGCTCGAGAAATGGGAATGTTTATTGTATGTTTTTAGAAAAGTATTCAAATACTAGACTATCATATTTGTTAGAAGCAATAACTGAACATTGTTATAAAAATGACATTTATGATGTTATAACAGTAATGAATATATTTAATGCCAATCCGGATTCATATAATGCATTTAAACTTTTAAAAACATCTACTGATTTATATTACTATCTTTATAATATCGAAATAACACCAATTTCTCCACATAAAAATGGTTTGATAACTATTTAAACGGTAATTATTTATAATTTTTTTCATTACTAATAACAATGGAAAAAGAGTATTTAATTATAGATAACCACTCTAGTAAAAATGGAGACATTACAGAATTTAAAGAATCTGATGGAAAAATATTAGTTAAACATTTTTCAGGTTTAAATACAGACAACTTTGTTATAAAAAAATTCAATGGTAAACGTTTAGAATTTTCATTTTTCAAACTAAATAGTGTCTATTATATCAATATTAATGGGCATCATATTATAGATTATAAACACTTTATAAATATACAACATATATCAAAAATAGAAGAAGATGTTCGTATAAAAAATCCATATATTGGAGATATTGTTTTAGTTAACTGTGATGTCGATATAGTACATAAAGCACTTACTGTAATGGCAGATTGGATGCGTTCTAAACAAAGTGTTTTTAAAGATATAATGTACTACATGTTTAATTGAAATTTAATTCGTAATTTATTTTATCATTTATGTTAACATAAATGATAAACTTGATTTTTACATAAATAAATAAATTAAAATCACTAATATGATAGTTGCAAATTGAAATGTATATAGTGTTTTTTTATATCCTTCCGTGTCATGACCTATACCATACATTCTAGGTTTCCCATTAGGTTTAAATAGTATATTTGGTTTTACTATATGTAGTACAATAATTGCACCTAGTAAATAAGGTATTTGCCGTACAACTTTTTCAGATAAATTTAACATCTTGCTTATTAATTACTTAGAAATAAAATATACAAAATTTTACTTTGTTTTTTTAACATGCTTTTTTATTTCGCGTTAAACTTTTTCTAATGGCAGCTGTAAGTTTTTTATCTTAAGTTAATTCTAAAAAAAAACAAAAAATTTTTAGTTAAAGATAAAAATATATGAATTTACCACCTGATCCAGGATTATATAGAAGGCTTGCATATGGTGAATATATTAGAACACGTCATCGCGCAAGATTATATACAAACAACTACAACTACAACTACGAACGATTGGTAGAATTAGAAGATGTTAAAGTAGGATTGTCAAATATAGAATTATCTTGTATATTTAAAAATAACAATTGTATAACCCAATTTTTTTGTTCAGTTTGCCAAGACCAAGAACAAGACCAAGAACATATTAAAACATTAATATGCAATCATATGTTTCACGATAAATGTATAAGAAAGTGGTTATCAAAAAATAAAACCTGTCCGGTTTGTCGTTTAGATTTAAGTAGTGATTAAAAATTTGAATTATTAAAAAAACTCTTAAAAATTAATTTAAATCTACAAGTTAAGGATGAAAAGCTCTAGTTTGATAAAAAGCTCGAGTTTAACAATGTATAAAAAAGTGATTGGTAAAGGTGCTTTTGGAATTGTAGAATTATATCAATGTAAACCAGAGTGTAATAATAGTGTGTGTAATAATTGTTACATTGTCAAACACTTAAAAAATATTTCAAAAAAGTATTTAAGATTATTTAATTGTAAGGATAAAGACCGTATAGAAAAGTTTTATAAAGAATATGACATTGGTATTTTATTAGATCACCCCAATATAAGACGAACACTTGATATAAATAAATCGTTAAATTATATAATTTTTGAAAATTGTAGAGGTTTTGATTTGCTTGATTATGCAAATGAATATAAATTACCTAATACACGACATTTAGTAAGTTATTTTTCTCAAATTTTAGAAGCAATAACTTATCTTCACGATAATGGCATTGCACATTTAGATTTAAAATTGGAAAATATAGTACTTAATACTTATACAAATGTCATAAAATTAATAGATTTTGGAGAAGCATCTTTTTTTAGAGACCAACAAAATAATAACTATTTATTCAATGGTATTAGAGGTACCGTACAGTATTTACCACCTGAAAGTGCAAATCTTATGGAATTTCAAGCAGATAAAACTGATATTTGGTGTTGTGGTATTATATTATATAATTTATTTTATAATTATTATCCGTGGGAAATAGCAAAATGTTCTGATTCTAAATACAATCTACATTATTCCGATATAATTTGTGGTCAATTAAACGAAATAATTTTTCCAAAAATACCAAAATATTATACAGAAACAGAGTGGGAAATTATAAAATATTTATTTAAAACTTTATTAAATCCTGACCCAAAAAACAGGATTTCTATAAATAAAACAAAATCAATTTTTGGATTACTGAATCTTTCTGATAATACTGAATATGAATGTAGACCTAACAAATTAGTTAATAAATTTATCAAAAAACATACGATATAATATAAATTAATTCTTAATTTTTTTTTATATATGTATTTTAATATATAATGAATAGAGTTGTAAGAGAAGATTTACCAGTGTTCCAACAACAAATTTTTGAAACAACAAATGCTGATATTCCACTTGAAAATAGAACACTTCAGGAAATTACAAAAGAAAGAGGACAACGTTTAACAAAATCTAAAATTGACGAATTAATATCACCAGGTTCTTATAATTTTAATACAAATGACGATAGTTTATCAGGTAGTAATACCAGACATTTATTTAAAAATCTATATGGTGAAACTTTACTAACATTTTTATTTTTTTCAAAGACAAACATTGATAATATTCAAGATATCCTTAAATTTGTAGTACATAGAGAAACAAAATATATAATAGATAACCAATCTGTTAACGAATTATTAATAGTAATGAGAGCATTATTTTTGGAATATAGTTTACATCCAAAACTTATAACTGATACGATGTCAGACAAAGAGCGTTCTGAATTATTAAAAAAGTATACAAAAGAAGTAGAAAGATTAAATATGATTGTTATAAATCAAGTTGTTCCTAAAATCATTTCTCAAATTCAACAATATGTAGATTATTTACGAGATGCAAGTGAACAACCATATTATATGGATAAACCACAAAATGACAGTGTTAAAGGACAAAAACAATACAGAAGTACTACTCAAGTTCTAATAGGAGGAGAGTTATAAAAAATTGAAGTTTATAATTTAGTTTTATAAATTAGTTTTTATTTAACTTTAATTTAACTTTTATTTAACTTTTATTTAACTATTAAATGTCATCTGAACAAGTAATCCGCAACCAACGTGCTAGAGAATATTATCATCGTAATAAAGATGAAATAAAGGAACGTAACAATGAACGCTCTAAACAATATTATAAGGAGCACAAGGATATTATTTTGTGTAAATTAAACGATGAAACAAATAAAAAGCGTCTTCAAGAATACAATAAAGATTATTATCAAAAAAACAAAGATAAAATTCTAGAACGTCACAAATCAAAAACTTTAACACCAGAACAAATAGAATTTAAACGAGAATATATGAAAGAATATAGAAAACAAAAACAACAAAAAATGACACCAGAAGATATAGAACAACGTAAACAATATATGAAAAAATATAATGAACGTAAAAAAACAAATGTATAATTATGATATGTAATAATGTTAGATATCATATTTAATTTATAAAGCCTTAACTTTTGTAATATAATTATAAACAATAGTTTCACCACCTCTTTCAATTTCGTTATATTCTGAAACTTTTGATACTCGGTATTTAAACGTTTTATGAGAAGATCCACTTGTGGTTTCTCTAATATGAACTTCTAAAGAAAATCTACCAGAATTTTTATGATGACGATTATATTGAGAAAATGCTTTTTTAGCAGCTGCTGCTGGTGTAGTACTAATATATCTACCACCACTTGTTCGTAATTTTTTTCCAGATTTATAAAAAGCTTCTACTGTAAAAGATCTATCTTTACTATCCATTTATATATTATATATAAATAAAATTATTTTTTATAATTCCATTATTTTATGCATCTTCACAAATAAACAACATATTTTCCATCTTTCAATTCTCTTTCTTGTTTTATTTCTTTGATTTCATTTCGTAATTGTGACAATTCAGTTTTAAGTTCTTTAACACATTCCATTAAAATAACAGATACTTTTTGATAATCTAAAGAATAATATCCACCTTCTGGGCATCTTAATAATTCAGGAAAATCTTCTATAAAATCTTGCGCGATAAAACCTACATATGGTGTATTAGAATCATCGCTTTTATAATTGTATTTAATTGATCGAATATTATCTATTTTATCAAGCATTTTCGAAGTATTGAAATTTTCAACGTTCGATTTTAAACGAATATCAGAAGAACTAGTCACTGTACCTCCTACATATACATCTTTTGAAATACTTGCCCCTCCTAATATAGTCAAGGAACCACCTGTACCAATACCTGTTGCATTATTAGTTTTTTCTACCCTGAGATCTCCACCTATAATAGCATCTTGACCTACAAACAAACGTTTACTAATACTTGCACCACCATCTGTCAAAAAACTACCACCATTTGTCACTGATTGTGCATCTGTAGGTGATTGAATTGTTATACCACCATATGTCAGTATAGATCCAGTGCTCAAATTTATAGCATCATCAGTTGATGTTAATGTAAGATACGCAAATGTACTTGCTGTTTCCGTACCACCAGATATAACACCATCTACATACAAATTTGCATTCACGTGAACATTACCATTAATATCTAAATGATACGCTGGAGTTTTTATATTAATACCCACATTTCCACCAGTAGTAAAGATATTACCAATAGTATTAGAATTACCAATAGCTAATAAACTTGTTGTGATACTAGATGTACCAGTAGAACTGGTTGTTGTTACAAAATTAGTTACTGTACTATTTGTCGCATTAACTGAACCTGAACTTATACTTGTAGTAGCTACTATCGTACCAGTTGTTAATGCTGTAGTCGTTAATGAACCTACTGTTACTCCATATGAATTTGCAATCAAACCATTAACAATAATAGGTAAGTCATATGTAAAAATAAAGTTGTCTATGACTACAATCCCCCCACCACCCTCCCGTACTCCTCTAAACCTTATATATTGATTTGGGTTCAAAGTAGTTGTTTGAATTCCTGTATCTGTAACAAGTAATCCAGATGAATATACTAAACTAGTTGGTGTTGATATTATAGTTGTACCATTTGTATCTAATATATCTACATAAATAGTATATGTAGCAGTCATAACCGTTGCACCAGGTGTTTGTACTCTCCAATTAATTGACACTGAACTGGAACCTACATATTTGAAGGCAGTTGGATAATAAGAAGGATCAAGTGGTAAAGCAGTTACGAAATACTCACTAGAGTAATAATATGGTCGACCTTCCAAATCACCAATTGGGAGTTGATGCTCATACCACATACCACCGCCATTACTATCAAATTGTACATTTGTTCCTGTAACAGCACCTGGAGGAACACTTGCAGTCTTAGATACTCCAGTTGCACTAACGTTCAATGCTGTTGTGGTAACATTAGTAATTAAAGCATTAGTTGTAGTAAAGCTAGTTGAACATAAACCTCCGTTAACATCTAATAAATGAACCGGAGCTGTAGTTGCAATACCTACATTACCTGCACTATTAACTCTCATACGTTCATTACCGACTGTAAAAAAATAAAGGTTACCGTCAGTTACACTTGGATTAGCAGAAGCTAATATTTTTGTAGTTTGAGCAATATCAACAACACCTCCTAGTGATCCCCAAGCATCACCAGGTCCATATCCTTCAAATTGACTTGTATTTGAATTATATCTAACATATCCTATTTTAGCTGGATTGGGTCTACTTATTGTATCACCAACTGGAATTTGCATAATAGGTCCACCTACAAACAAACTTTTACCAATACTGACACCACCAGCGGTTAAAATACTACCACCTTGAGTAACAGACATAGCATCATTTTCTCCCCCAACTGTAATACCACCATATGTAAATAGGGCTCCTGTACTTGAATTGATTGCATTATCAGTTGCTGTCAATGTTAAATATGCAAATTCCGAAGAACCACCACCACCAGAAATAGTACCACCTCCAGCTAATGTAATACTACCACCTATATATACATTTTTTTTAAATGCTGCACCACCACTAACTGTAAATGCACCACCGTCATTTTCACTTGTAGCATTTGTTGTATTTGATAGGAGTACTTTACCATACATTTCAATACCTCCATCATAACTAGCTGTAAAAACGTTTCCAAAGTCACTGTTATTCAAGCAAAATTTACCAGAACCAATAGATCCAGAATTTTGACCTATTCTCCAAGATGAACTTGTATTAGATAATGATGTAAAATTATTTAGTGAAAAAAATGTAATTTCTGTTGCAGATCCTGATGTTTTAGGAGCTATTTTAATTTGAGAGGCATCACATCTTGATAATATCGAATCATTTATACCCATCCCACCATAAACAACAAAGCTACCAGTTTGTGAACTTGTTGATCCTGTAGTATTTATAATAGTTAGTCTTCCACCTACATAAACATCTTTTGCAAATGCAGCTCCACCAGCAATACTAAGAGCACCCCCTGATGTAATACTTGATGAATTTAATGTTGTAGAAACACCTATACCACCACTTAAAAATATAGCACCTGACGTGTAACTATCACTAACTTGAGTACTATCAAAATTAATATTACCAGTTGCAGTGCTCAAATTTATAGTTCCATCTACGTATAAATTACCTAAAATACCAATACCCCCACGAATTTGAAAAGCACCACTTGTTGCATTATAACTTTGTGTAGTACTTGATATTATTACATCATTCGTAAAATTTGACATTGTATCATTGATTGTCAAACGTGTTGTTATTCCGTCTGGTACAAAACGGAATGTTCCATCACGTAATATTTGCATTTTTAACGAATCATTTCCAGTATATACATTTACATTTCCATTTGCTATATTTCCAGTATATAAATGCATATTTCCAGGATATGTTACGTGATCATTACCATATAATAACATTCTACTACCACCATTATTATCTAATCCAGACCAAGAAGACATTCCTAAATAACCATCATTACCTCCAACTGTTGTATTTAATCCAATCGAGCCATTTTTTACTAAAGTTAAAGATGATGTCATATTAGTAGTTGTAGTAAATCCTATACCTAATTTTGTACCAATTAATACATTTCCTTTAAAATTATTCGAATTTACAAATGTATAACTATTTGGTTTATCAGTATTTATATTCATATTTCCAAAAGCGGAATTAATATTTACATTGTTGTCATTATCTAATGATATAACATTTGCCCTGGATGTACCAGTATTATCTAACCATTTTAAATATTTATTATTATCAACTGTCAGGTTATCCTTGAAATTATAGGATGCGGACATTATTACAATAAACAGGTAAAAAAAGTTTCATCAATTAAACTATAGTGTTTAAAAATTTGTATTATAATACAAAGGGATGTCTTACAGATATTACAAAAATTGAAAATTTTTCAGATGATAGTAATCTTAATTGTAAAATGGTTACAGAATTAAGTTATTGTAATCTTTGTGAAAAACAAAAAATGAGTTGTCCTCAGCATCATTGTACAGTATGTTATGAATTATATTGTGAAGATTGTTATTATGAAACAATTTATGAAAATGACTTTTGCCAAAAATGTATAGAATCAGCAGAAGACACGGAAGACACAGACACGGAAGACACAGATACAGGCACAGATACAGATACAGACACAGAAGACACCAGAAGATCCAGATAATTTTGAATAAGATTTGGAATTTGTTGATACTCAATACATGTTTATTTTGAGTAATTTATTAGATGATAATAAATTATTTAAAAGTCAAAAATAAATTGTATTAATTAATATAATATGAGTATGAGTGATAAGGTAAAAAAAAAGCTTGTCATTACACATTTACCTGTTGAAATATTATACAACATAATGGATTTTATGAATCCATTTGATATACTTAATTTTTCAAATGTTCTAATGATAAAACCATATAAAAAATTTGATAATGAAGTAGGTCGTGAAATTGAACGGTTTTGTTCTGGTAATAAATCTTTTATGCGTATTATTAAAAATATAATAAGAGATAAATGTCTAGTAGATTATGATATATTTAATATTTTAGATAGTATTATTTACATTATTAAAAAAAGTTCAAAATACATGGATATTTTAGGATTTTCAAATTATATATTCAATATTAAAAAGGGAAAATCTTTTATTTCAAAATATGCTATACCAGTAATTCACATGGATACTCAAATAATAAACATTGAATATCCTGATCCAAATGTTTTAATAGAATATTTAGAAAAATATTTAAATTTCAAATTAGATCATAATAATATTTATAAAATCAAAAAATATAATATTAAGTATTTAATTAACTAACGTTTAAAAAAATGATGTTGTCTTTTCTTGTACTTTTTGTTTTAATCCTGATGTATCAACTTTTAATCCTGTTTGTTGTTGAACTTGTGATGCCATTTTATCAATTTGTTGTTGGGCCATTTGAACAGCTTGTTGTTGAGCTTGAGCAACCATATTTTTCTTAATAGTAGAAGCATTTTCCTGAGCAGCTTTAACAAGTTGATTAGCAACACCTGATTTTGCTACATTACTGACTAGTTTACCAGCCATACTTCCAACCAATTGAAGAGGAAAACCTGCACCATACTGTTTAAATCCACCACCAAGTTGTGATCCTCCTAGTTTAATTTGTTGTGCTTTTTCAGTAATGCTTTTTTTAATATCTGTTGTGTCAACTTTTACTCCTGTTTTTTTTTCAACAGATTTTGCTAAATTATCAACGTGAGAATGTGCCATAGAAATAGCTTGACCCTTTGCATCTTTTAACAATTCATTACCAACTTGTTTTCCTACTTTAAGTAATGCTTTACCACTTTCTGATTTCATAGCACTTGAAACGGACTTACCAGCTAAACTACCAATCAAATTTAAAGCTGATCCACCTAGATGAGAATATCCACATTCAATCTTTTTCCCCTTATACATTTGTAATATTTATATAATATATCTATAAAAAATAAATAGACTAATTATTAACTAATTATACAAATCATTATTGTATGTATGTTTTGTACATTTTTCAAAATATATATATTAATTTTAGAAAAACAAATAAGCGCGATAAAATCGTATTTAAAAATTAAATATTATAATAGTTATATAAAATGTCTGAACGAATTTTTGAGATCAAAACTTTAAAAAGCGTTATTGTAAAAAATTTATTTGAGGTAATTAAGCCTTATATTAAAGAAACTAATATTGTGATTAACAAAGATTGTATTAAAATTTCAACATTAGATACATCTAAAGTTTCATTGACATATGTTAAATTGGATGCAAATAAGTTTGAAAGTTATAATTGTGAAAAACCTGTTGTATTAGGTATTGATACAAATACATTCTTTAAAACAATCAAATCAGCAAATAGGCGTGAAACTATAACTCTTTATATGGATAGTAATGAACAAGATAAATTAGGTATTGAGTTGGCAGATCCTTTTATGGGTAAGGTAAAGGATTATAAAATTCCATTATTGGCATTAGATGATAAGGTTATTAATATTTCAGAAATGCAATTTGATTATGTTATTAATATGCCATCTGCGCAATTCCAACAAATTGTTAAAGATATTCAACTTTTAGAAGGTAAAGTGGTTGAAATAAAAAGTGTAGGAAAACAGTTGATTTTTTCATGTGAGGATGGTTTAGCAGAATTTAAAACAGCTATTTGTGAAATAGATGATAAATTAAACAAGGATCAAAAGGCATTGTTACAACAAAATGGAGAAGATATTAAATCAATAAAGTTTGAAAAAACGAATGATAAAATTGTTCAAGGTAAATTTAAATTGAGTCATTTAATGAATTTTATAAAAGCTTCACATTTGTGCGAGAACATGAATATTCTATTAACAAACGATAAACCTTTAATCTTGGAATATTTTGTGGCTGATTTAGGAATTTTAAGATTTTTGTTAATGAGTCACACTGATGGTTAATTCAGATGGTTAATTCAGATGGTTCTTAATAAAAAATGAATTAACTTTATTTTTAATTTAAATAAAATGTTAAGTTACGATTTACATCCTTTACAATACAAAAATTATATTAATGCTGGTGGAATTACAAAACACGGTGCTGCTTTAAAGATTCAAAGAGTTTGGAAAAATTATATCTTGAATAAAAAGTTAAAACGGACAACTGAGCGTTTTTTTAGTTGGATTGGATTTTAATAAAAACTATTATAAAAGAACTTCTGTTAATAAAAACTGTATTTTATTTGTTTAAAATTAACATTTATATTATTGTAAATTGGTAATAATATGGATATCAAAGAAAATACAATTTCGCGTAGTAATAGAGATGGAATAGAGAAAGATTCAATATCTTCTATTAAAAGTACTAGAAAATCATCAGCTGTTTCAAAAAAATCCTCAAAATTTAAATTAGATATAGAATCCGAAGATATATCCTTGTCGCAATTGGAGCTTATGGCAAATAAGAAAAAGTTAAACAAGCCAGATGAGGTATCTATCGTGTCAAAAAAGAATTCTACTGAACAGAATATTAAATTGGACAATATTCAAAAAATTTCAACAAAGATTCCTTCTTCAAGTTCGACTTCGAGTAGTTCAAGTTCATCAGATAGTACTAAACAGAAATTAAGAAGAGAACGTAATATTCAAAAAGAAAATAGAGATGATACTATTCGTAAAGAAAAGAGTGAATTGTTATTTAAATTTAACAAGTTGAATGTAAAAGAAAAATGGAGTTCTTTAAGATTAGATATGAATAGTAGTTTGGATTCTATTCGAAATGAATATGAAAGAGTTCGTAACGAGATTCAAACGGAACGTTCTGTTGCATTTTTCAAAAGAATGTTATTACTTGGTGTTCAGGGTATAGAAATGATGAATACTAAATTTGATCCATTGGGAGTTGATTTAGATGGTTGGAGTGAAGCTATGGGTTATTCTATGGAAAATCAAGAATATGATGAAGTAATGGCTGAATTGTATGAAAAGTATAAGGGCAGAGGTCAAATGTCACCTGAAATGAAACTAATCTTTATGATAATTAGTTCAGCTACAATGTTTACTATATCTAAAAAAATAACAAAAATGGA
>Ga0207934_1000144_pt1 | contig 11743 bp, 11 predicted proteins | sample LakMenE22Apr09ns_FD_150724 | JGI IMG/M metagenome (GOLD analysis project Ga0207934, IMG submission 150724) | Freshwater microbial communities from Lake Mendota, WI - 22APR2009 deep hole epilimnion (SPAdes) | ecosystem: Environmental > Aquatic > Freshwater > Lake > Epilimnion/Euphotic zone ... | reverse complement strand
TAAAAAATTTAATATAAGCATCTTTATTATTATTTTTAACTATGTTAATAAAATCCATATTTAATAATTTATATCTTCCTGTTATTTTAATAATAATATCATCATCTTTAATATTATATTTGTTAATAACTTCTTTAATATCTAATAATTCATTATATCCTTTATGATTAAAATCATAAAAATTATTATTAGTATATACAATATCACAATTAAAATTATTTAAATATGTATTTCTTAATCCATTGTTTTCAACAATAATAGGTTTTATATCAGTATCTAATTTAATTAATTCTAATAATTGATTAATACAATCAATATATCTATTATTTCTATTTATTTTAGTTAATTCAGTAATAATACCTATCTTATTATTAATACTAGTTGTTATTATTAAATATATCATTATATAAAACTCATAATTATTATTTATATATAAATGAATTATATAACAGGGGAAAAAATACAAAATGAAGCAGATTTATTTATATCTACACCAGAAAATCTAAATTTTAATCCATCAATTACAGAAAATCATCCAAAAACTTTAAATATACATAATCTAAATAATGAAATAGATAATCCCAAATATATATATACTTGTACTTATTATTTAGATATATTTAAAGAAAAATTATGTTATTTTAAAAATCCATTTATTTTAATTACTCATAATTCAGATTATAATGTTATTGATAATGAATTACATAATAATATAGCAAATGATGATAAAATTATTAATTGGTATACACAAAATTTAATGTTTAATCATCTAAAAGTTCATATGATTCCTATAGGTATAGCAAATTCACAATGGGAACATGGAAATTTAAGTTATATTCCAAATAACTTTGAGAAAAAAAATAATATTTATTTTTATTTTAAAATAGATACAAATAAAGAAAAGAGATTAGATTGTTATTTAAAATTAAAAAATTATATTCAATTATCAGAGCAAAAATATCCAATAGATTATTTTAATTATTTAGCAACTTTTAAATTTTGTATTTGCCCCGAAGGTAATGGAATAGATTGTCATCGTTTATGGGAATGTTTTTATTTAAAAGTAATACCGATAGTACTTGATAATATTTTTATAAGAAAAGTAAAAGATAAATATAAATTACCAATGATAATATTAAATGATTGGAATGAATTAATAGGAATGGAACTTATTTATACTGATTTTAATAATTCTATTTTAGATTTTAATAAACTAAAAGAAGAGATATTTAATATATAAAGAATTTGAAAAATAATAAAAATATAATGAAAGTAGTATTAGTATGTTTAGGAATATTTCAGGATTATCTTTTAAATAATATTAAACAATTAAAATTACAAGGAAATAATGATATTGTATTAATTACAGAAAAAAAATTTTTTAGAAATATTAGTGAAAATTTAAATATTCAACTTATAGATGTTAATGAATTAAACACTGAATACTTAGAACAATTTAAAAATAATTTGCAATTAGATAAAATTTTTAGAAATGGATTTTGGCATCATTGTTCTATGAGATTTGTATATATATACGAATATATGAAACAATATAATATAACTGATATTATACATATAGAAAATGATGTTATGATTTATGATAATTTAGATAATTTAAAAGATAAATTTAATAAAGATAAGATATATTTATATTTTTATAATAATGAAAATGTAATACCTGGAATAATGTATATAAATAATCATATTAATTTTAAAACTATATTAGATAATTATGATATGAATCAAAATGATATGGTAAATCTTGGTAAATTTTTTAATACTTCTTTTGTTGAACCATTTCCAATTATTTCTATTAATAATGATGAAAATTATTTTAATAAAAATTTTCATATTTTTAATAGCATTTTTGATGGTGCAGCAATAGGGCAATATCTAGGAGGTGTTGATAGAAGAAATGATATTAATGCAGATATTGGTTATACAAATGATGCATGTATAATAAAAATAAATAATTATAAATTTTATTGGATACAAATTAATAATTTATGGAATCCATATATTGAAATAAATAATAAATTAGTTAAAATTAATAATTTACATATACATTGTAAATTATTAGAAAATTTTCTTTCTGATAATCCAAAAGAAAATAGATGTATTTCAAAAAACATTGTAAATTATTAATGAATTATTTTTTTGAGAGTTATATTTTTAATAATGTCATTTGATGTTTATAAGTAATTCTTCTTTTTGATAATTGTATAGCATAATATCCATTTGATTTTTTACATAAATCTGAATTTTTATCTGGAAACATAAAATTCCAATAATCCTGCATTTTTAAAGCATATGGAGGTGCAGTTTCTAATAATTTTTTAATATGAGGTGTATCATTTTCTATTTTATGAGTTGCCAATGTTGCACTCTGTCCATCTAATTCACAATATAAATAAGGAACATTTAACCATTTATGTTTAAATATCTCATCGTCAAATAATAATCTTTTAAATAATAAATCCATCCAAAAATAATCATTAGCACTATTATTATTATACCAATAATAATCACAAGCTTCTTTCCATTTTGATATTATATAATCTTCTTTTTTTGATATAATAAACCAACTAGCAGGACCTATTTCTTTAGGTAAACCACCACCGTGACCATGATACATCCATATTCCACCTGGTTCAACTGCTTCAAATACCCAATGATCCAATGGTTGCATACATAACATAGTAGCATCTGCCCAAACTCCACCATATTTATTTAATAAACTTAATCTAATAATATCACTTGCTGCTTGAAATGTAATTTGTTTATTTTTATCAAATAAATAATCAATATCATCAATATAATTTTTAATATTATTCATATCTATATAATGTATTTTCCATTCTGGATTATTGATTTTCCACGATTCTGCAACTTGTTTTTGTAAATATCTTGCATTATCCCAACCTTGCAACCATAATAAAAAAATATTTTTATCCATATTACTTTTATTATTATTTATTTTTTTATTTATATTCATATTAATTTGATTACTTTGACTAATATTATATATATAACTTTTATCAATATGTTTATTAATAAAATCATAATTTCTAAAATTATAATTATAATTGGATATAACTATTCCATCAAATCTAGATTTACCTGAATTATTTCTTATATATTTAATACATTTATCTTCTTTAAGAATATCATTAATTAATTTATATTTTTTAATCAATAAACTAAATATTGATTGGTCGTGTCTATGTTCGTAAAAAAATTTAACATTTGGATTTATTGATGGCGAATCATCTATATTATGATAATCGCAACATAATTCATACCATTTATTTATAAAATTTCTTGTTAAATCATTAACTTCTAGTAATATTACTCCTGCTTCTATTTGACAAAAATAGACCTCTCCATAATTAGTCATACCTAATTTAAGAATTAAATCCATTTTTGAAAATGCATATTCGTTTGTGACATATAATATATGAGCTAATATTTTATATTTCTTTACTGCTTCAATATATTCTAGTAGATATTGTTTTTCACTTTTAACAATTTCAGAACCGGAATCGCAATATAATAATATATCTCCATTTTTTAATTTTTGAATTGTTTTATTTATTAAATAAGATTTCCATAACCAATAACCATATCCTCTTTTATTATTTTCAATAAATGTTCCATGTCTATCCCAAAAATCCTTATCTTTTTTTAAATCATCACCTTTATAAAAATCCAAATTATGAAATAAATCTAATGATTTTGCCTGTTTTAAAAGTCTTTCTCCTGCTTCAATATGATTAGAATGACTACCAAATGTCAAAAAATTAATAGTCATTTTTTCATATAAAAACAATAAAAATAAATCCTTATATAAAGATTCTAATATAAAAAATATTATAATGACAAGTGTATATTTATTTAATTATGATGAAAATAAAAAAATCATAGTATCATCAAAAACTGTTGAATATGGTAATTCATCATTTGAGAAAAATAAAGAAATTTGGGAAAAAGAATCATTAAATGTTTTTTATAATTTAGTTAATAAAAATGAAAATGTTAATATTGTTGATATAGGTGCAAATGTTGGTTTATATTCTTTATATGCTAAACATTTACCAAACTCTCAATTTTATAGTTTTGAACCTTTTAAATTTACATATGATTTGTTAAATGATAATATTAAATTAAATGATATTACTAATGTAAAAACTTATAATTTAGGTCTAGCAGATAAAAAAGGTAAAACAATATTAAATGTATGTTTATCACAGGATGGTTTAAATACAATGGGAGCAAATCCATTAAGATTTAATGATATTAAACCAATAGAAGTTGAAATAGATACATTGGATAATATTTTTTTTAATAATAATATAAAAGTTGATTTTATTAAAATTGATACGGAAGGGTATGAATATTTTATTTTAAAAGGTGGTGAAAAAACTATTAAAGCATTTAAACCAATTATTCAATTAGAATTTAATGAAACTAATATGAGACAATGTAATATAAATCCAAGAGAATTATATAATTATATATTGGAATTGGGATATAAAATTCATAATTTAACAAGTGAAGAATTACTAATTGTACCAAATAGTTATATATAAAAATATTAATAATAATTATTATATAAATGTCTATTGAAAATATTAAAAATTATTGGAATAATCAACCTTGCAATATTAATCATTCATCATTTCCTTTAAATACAAAAGAATATTTTGATGAAGTAGAGAAAAAGAAATATTTTGTAGAACCTCATATTACTAAATTTGCTGATTTTAATAATTGGAAGGATAAAGATGTATTAGAATTAGGTTGTGGTATTGGAACAGATAGTATTAATTTTGTAAGAGCAGGTGCGAATTTAACAATAGTTGAATTATCAGAAGTTTCATTAGATATTTGTAAAAAAAGATTTGAAATATTTGGTTTAACAGCAACTTTTATTTGTGGTAATATTGAAACTATTGATACATTAATTAAAAATAAGAAATTTGATTTAATATATTCATTTGGAGTTATTCATCATACATTAGAACCTAAAAATGTAATTAATGGTATTTTTAATTTATTAAAGGAGGATGGAGAATTTAGATTTATGGTTTATTCAAAAGTTTCATATAAATTATTTTGGTTAATGTTAGAAAATAATATTAAAGATATGGATGAAGGTTTTAAATTAATTTCAAATGAATCAGAAGCTCAAACTAATTGTCCTATGACATATATTTATAATTTTGATGATATTAAATATAAATTATTAGATGAAAGATTCAATATCATTAAAATCTGGAAAGACCATATTTTTATTTATGATATACCAAATTATAAAAAAAATATTTATATTAAAGATGAATATTGGAAAAATATATCAAATGAAAAAATAAAAGAGTTAGAAAATGAATTAGGATGGCATACAATGGTTATTGCTAAATTAAGTTAATTTCTTTATATTCAAATAAATTATTATATCTATTCTTCAAAATTTCAATTATATATGGTCTTTCATATATAATTACTTTATTTTTATTATTTGCTAATAATATTGCCAATTCTAATTTTTGCGATTTTTCTAAAATGTCTGAATTATCTTTATAAGTTATATATCTAAATTCAATCGGTTCTGTAGATTCTTTTAATTTTTCATATTGATAATATAAATGTTTTGAATTATTATCATCATTTATATTACATATATTAAAATCATAATTATTATTTTTACCATATTCATATAATGCCTTATTATCTCGTGGTAAGCATGGACCTCCATATCCAAACCCATAATTAATATATTTATTTCCAATTCTAGAATCACTTCCAATTGCATTAAGAACAATATCTGGATTACAATTCTTATTTATAAGATAATCACCAATCATATTTGCATATGTAATTTTAGTTGTAATAAAACAATTAATAGATAGTTTTGTTATTTCTGCTTCCAATAAATTCATTTTCTTATATTTTCCTTTACTATTTTCATAATTGTCATTGTCAATAAATATTTTATTATAAATTTCAATAATTTTATTATAATTATAATCATCAATATCATCATCAATACCAATAAGAATAATATCAGGATTAATAATATTATTAATAATACTACCTTGTGCTATAAAAGAAGGATTATAACATAATGAAAGGTTTTTAGATTTTAATTTATCTTTAATACTATTACAATATTCAGGAATAACAGTTGAATTAATAATGATTATTTTATTATTAATGTTATTAATAGTTAAACTTTCATCAATAAAATTATCAATATATTTATGATTATATAAACCATTTTCTAATGAAGGTGTTTGAATATAAGTAAAAATTATATCACAATTATTATAAATATCAGTTAAATTATATGCTAAAATAAGATTTGATTTATATTTAGATATAAGTTCATTTAATCCTTCTTCATTATAATTATAAGTATCATTCTTAACATTATCTAAAATTGAAATATTAATGTCATATATAAAAACTTTATAACCTGCTTTTGCTAAAATAATAGCATAACAAATACCTAATTTACCAACACCAACAATACCTATATTAATCATATAAATATTTAAAAAATATATGTTTATATAAAGATTTTAAAATTAGTTATTAATAATATGTATATTGCTTATTATCAAAATCCTAATAATTATATAGCAAAATATGGTTATGAAGGTGTTGGAGCACAATATCAAAGAATAGTTGCTTTAATAGCAATTGCGAGACAACATAATCTTAAATTTATTCATTTTCCTATTATAGTAAGTCATAATTATAATAATGACCCAGAATGGAATGAAAAATGGGAAAAAATGTTTAATATAAAGAAATTGGCAAATAATGATGAAGTTGATTATGCAAAATTAGAAAAAATAGAAACACCATTTACTCATGATATTATATTAGACCAATTATTAAAAGATAATGAAAATAAAACAAATGTATTAAATTATTATCATTTACCATTTAAAATTTTTGATAGTAATCCAGACTATTATTTAAGTTGTGTGCAAAAAGATATAATAAATGCTTATGATGAAGTTAATTCAACAAGAGAATTAATATATGATAAAACAAAAACTAATATTGCTATTCATTTACGAGTTTTTAATGAATGTGATAATAAAGATTATTATCAAAATTTTCTTAATAATAAATCAGAAAGATTTTATATGAATGCTGATAGATATATAGCATATATAAATATATTAAAAATAAATTATCCTAATGCTGATATTCATATTTTTTCTCAAAAAGAATCATTTGACATTCATTTTACAAAAATGAGAGAATTAAAAGATATTAAATTACATTTTGACGATTTAGATACATTTGATACTTTTCATCATTTATGCAAAGCAGATGTATTATGTTTAGGCACAAGTTCATTTAGTATTTTAGCAGGATTTTATAATAAAAATACAGTAATATATATACCATATTATCATCCTCCTGCATTAAAAAGTTGGTTAGTATATAATCCTTTTAATTAACTTTTATTTGTAATAACTAATAAAGAATTATCAAATGAATTTCTGGTTGAAGGTATTTTTAGTAAATTAAAAACATAATCTGGATATTTAATATTCCATTCATTATTAATTTTATTTATAAATAAATGTTCTTCTGTAATTTTAATATCTTCAATTATATAAAATCCGCCTGATTTTAATTTATGAATACTATTCTCAAAAAAACAAACATTTGCATTAAATTCGTGTAATCCATCTTCAATTATTATATCAAAATTATCTTCTAAATCAGGATTAGACCATAGTTCTTTAATAATTTGAGGATTCTGTTGGTCGCAATAAAAAGTTTTAATTCTATCTTCATTAATTAAAATATCTTTATCAATATCGGCACCAAAAATTAATGAATTTGGGAAAAACTCTCTCCATCCATATATAGAAGCACAAGGTCTTCCATTATTTCCCATAAAACTCATATTTGAGGGTATATTAATATTAAATGAACCTAATCCTAATTCAAATATTCTTAATTTATCATCTTTTATTTTATTAAATATACTGTAATAAAAAGTAGTATAATTATGCAAACTATTAATAATATCAATATTACCTTTATCACTACCATTTTTACCCATTATTTTACATAATTCAGTAGTTGTTTTTTCATCAAAATTATAATTCATTTATAATAATATATATTTGAAATAAAAATCTTATATATGTTATTAATCAAAAATATATTTATGAAATCTTTCAATTGTATATCCTTCAATAGGGTCATTTTCTTCATCTAAAAGTTTATAAAATTTTTCATAATATTCTTTAGGATATTTTAAAATTGATTCCTTTGATACTAAAAATTGTGCTCCAGCACCATATAAAAATTTTAAATCATCTTCTATTTTTATATCAAAAACTTTTTTATAACTATTCACAATAGTTTTACATTTTTCCCACATTTTTTGTTCAGTTTTAATAGAAGTATTATTTATATATTGACTTATATAAATAAAATTACTATTTTTAATATCATTTACATAAATTTTATTTAAATTATTATTTCCACAATCAATAATTGTATATTTAATAATATTATTATTAATAATAATATTCATTAAATCATCTTTATTTTTATTATAAATATCAATGATACTATCTAATATATTAATAATATCGGGTGAATGGTCTAATGGATTACCTTGAAGAAATATTATATAATCATCCAAATTATCATAATTATCAACAATATATTTATAATAACTATGTCCTTCTCTTCCAACATTTGGATAAAATATTTGTTTTTCAATTCCTTCAATTTTATCTCCCTTATTTATAATAAGAACATTGGATGAATATTTCCTACTCCATTTAATATCTTCATTATATCGTGCTATTACTATCAACATTATCTTATTTAAATTAAAAGTTCTTTAAATCTATTTAAAGAGATATTTATTGCTTCATCCATATTAATATATTTATAGGTTGCCATTCTTCCTAGGAAGATATAATTATATTTTTCTTCATATTCAATTGCTTTTTCTTGATATAATTTATATATATCTATATTTCTTTTTGATGGAACGGGGTAATATGGTTCGCCATTTGAATTAGTAGTTTCATAAACAATTATTGAATGTTTTGACTGTTGATTTAGGAAATGTTTATATTCAACTATTCTTGTATATTCTGTATCGTTTAATGGATAGTTAATAACTGAATTTTGTTGAAAATAATTCATATTAAAAAGTTTCTTAATATTAAAATCAATACTTCTATATTCTAATTTAGGTAAATCATTAAATATCATATCAATAGGTCCTGTATAAATTATTTTTTTAAATTTAGATAAATCATTAGTTTTTTTAAATTCAAAAAAACAGGTATTTAATTTAACTTGAATTAATGGATTTTCCAATAATTTCTCAAAAAAAAATGTATAACCTTTTTCAGGCAATGCTTGATATTTATCATTAAAATATCTACAATCATTATTATATCTAATAGGTAATCTTTCCAATACTGATTTATCTAATTCGTCTGGATATTTATTCCATTGTTTATATGTATAATGTTTTATTAATAATTCATATAATTCTTCACCAATACGTGATTTTGCTAATTCTTCACTATTAGTAATATTATCATATTTAATAATATTTGATTCAATCCATTCTTTCATTTCTTCATCATCTTTAATATTTAAATTTAATAATTTATTTACAGTTTCAATATTAACAGGAACTGGAACAAGAGAATTATTAACATTTGCTAATACCTTATGTTCCCATCTAATCCATTTGCAAAATTTATTTATATATTCCCAAACATCATTATTATTAGTATGAAATATATGTGCCCCATATTTATTCATACGAATATTTGTTTCTTCATCAATATAATCATAACAATTACCTCCAATATGGTCTCTTTTATCTAAAATTATAACTTTTTCCTTTAAAATAGATGAAATCCTTTCTGCCATAATAGCACCAGATAATCCTGCACCAATTATTAGATACATATATAAATAGATATAAAATTTACTTTAAATCTTTTCAACTATATTGGTAATAATACCAGAATCACAACTTGTTAATATTTCAGTAATATAATTAATATTATATTTTATTTCATTATTATTTTTTATAATAGGATAATATAATTGAATTAAACAATTAGGATAGCATACTAATAATTTACTATAATTTATTAATTCAGTATTGCCAATTATAGCAGCAGAATTTGAATAAGTTGAATTTTTAACACCTTGAAATATTTTCTTACATTTGGATAAACAAAATAAATCTAATATAGCATTATAATTATCATAAGTATTAGAATAATCATAATTAAGATTAATAAAATTAATTGTTTTATTATTATTTTTTGCGAAGTTTAATAATTTATTTTTAAAACATTCTTTCCATTCATTATCTTCACTTGTTAATAAAAATGAAGGATTATCTTCCGTTAAAATAATATTAGAAATGTCATTAAATAAAGAATCAATAATAATATTAAATTCATCAGGTCTGGTACTACTACCATTATAAATAGAATTATCTTGAATATGATCTGTTTTTCTTAGATGTATTCCATAACAATTATTTAAATTTTCAGGAATATTATCTTGAATAATTTTTGATGGTTTAATAATTTCATTTGCATAATTATTCCAATTATTAATAATTTCTTCAAAAGTTATATTATCGTTAAATTTTTTAATAAATATATATATATTATATGGCGATGAAGATATTGCATGAATATTTAATTTAATATAATATTTACAATTATTATTATAATCATTTTCATTATTAAAAACTTTAATATTATTATTATCAAAATTAAATAGTCTAATATCATAAATATGTGTAATTCCCCACCCATGTTTATGACCATTAACAGGATTTAATAAAATATTTAATTTATATCCTAAATATTTTGCTATTATATATGGACCAACAATATCACATATTCTATCACCTATACCACTATAACCATTAATTAATAATAAATCTTTATTATCTGTCATTTTATTAATATAAAAATAATTTTATTGTTTCTTTATATCTATATTACAATAAATAGGTTCGCATATTGATAATATTTCATTAATATAATCAATATTATATGTCTTACTATTATTAATACTAATGACTGGATTATATAGATGAATTAAACAATATTTATGAACTTCTGATAAATGAGAATAATTTATAATTTGATTATTTCCAATTATTGAAGCTATTATTGAAAAGGTTGAATATTTAACATCTTGAAATATTTTTTTACATTTGGATAAACAAAATAAATCTAATATAGCATTATAATTATCATAAGTATTAGAATAATCATAATTAACATTAATAAAATCAATTGTTTTATTATTATTTTTTGCGAAGTTTAATAATTCATTTTTAAAATATTCTTTCCAATTATTCTCATCACTTGTTATTAAAAATGATGGATTATCTTCGGTTAAAATAATATTACAAGCATCATTAAATAATGCACTACTCATAATTTTAAATTCTTCAATTGTACTTAGATGTCTCATATCATGGACTTTATTATTAACTTTATCTGTTTTTCTCAAATGTAATGCATAAGTATTATTTAAATTTTCAGGAATATTATCTTGAATTATTTTTGACGGTTTAATAATTTCTTTTGCATATTTACAATAATTATCAATAATTTCTTCAAAAGTTATATCTTTATCAAAATTCTTAATAAATTTATATATATTATAAGGAGATGATGATGATGAAGCATTACCA
>Ga0207934_1000141_pt1 | contig 11963 bp, 10 predicted proteins | sample LakMenE22Apr09ns_FD_150724 | JGI IMG/M metagenome (GOLD analysis project Ga0207934, IMG submission 150724) | Freshwater microbial communities from Lake Mendota, WI - 22APR2009 deep hole epilimnion (SPAdes) | ecosystem: Environmental > Aquatic > Freshwater > Lake > Epilimnion/Euphotic zone ... | reverse complement strand
CCAATATAAATTATGATATTAGTGGAAATGTTATTCATAGAAATGGAATTACTTATTATTTTGGAAGAAGATGAAAAAAATAAATAATTATAAAATAAAAATAATTATAAAATAAAAATAATTATATTTAAAATAATATAATTATTTATGAAATGAGTGAATTAATTGATGAATAAACTTTTATTTGGTATTCTTCACCTTAAAGAAATTAGTAATTTTTTGTGTTTTATTTTTCTTGTGTTCTATTTCAATTAAATGTGGATTAAATATTAATTCTTGAACTTCTTTCAAATTAAGTTTATTTATTTTATTTTCTATTTTTTTTGAATCAGTTGTAAATATATCATTTTTGATTGAATTAATTTTTTCTCTATATGGTTCAATTTTATATGCTTTTGATGGCGTTTGTTCTCTCCATAAATCTTCCAAAACTAATCCAAATAATTGCGAAAGTGGCTTCATAATTTGATTTGTAATGTAATGAGAATAATCAATTGGTAAATTATGTTCTCTTATAAATTTAGGTGTTTCTATTTTATCTCCTTGTAATAATTTGTCTCCTATTTTTGGTTTTTTATTATTTACAAAATATACATAAGATACTCTATCTCCTGATGTTGGTTTATTTCCTGGTTCACGCTCGCCTATTCTATCAGCTAATACTTTATGGGCAATTCCTTTTGGATTTTTATAAAATGAACGCAATGACTTTGTGATGATTAATTTTTCCATTGATGTAGTTCCATTTATTAATTGTTGCATGCACGAATTTACGTAATCAATCGCCATTTTTAAGTTTCGATCATTCATTAATATGTCTATTACTCCACCATACACATCTTTTACGATGGGGGCATTATCTCTCCGTTTTAAAACAATTCCCATTTCATTGCGTTTGCCTTTTTTGTAATCTAATTCATACTTAATTCCAACATATCTTTTTTTTGATAATAAACAAAATGGCATGAATGTTTTTTCATATTCAAAATCATGGGGTTGTTTTAAAAATTTGGATACTGTATGACACGCTTCTTGTGCAACTTCAATTGCTATTTCGAGAGCCTTTTCACCTACTATTTTTTCACCACTTTCTTTATCGCTTAGATTAAATGTAAAGAACACACTGTCGGTATTATGTACAATTAAATTTCCAACTCCTGCTGCAAAGTGATGATTTTCAGTTGTTAAATCATACACATATCCAGAATATTCTATTTCGTGTATTTGCTTTATTGAATTTTCTATTACATTTTTCTCATGATGATATGATGTTATCTTAATGCTTAAATTAGGATAACTATCAATTGAAAATTTGACATCAATGCTATTTAAATAATTTGCGTATAATGAGGCATTAACGATATCATCATGTTTAAAATATTTTGTAAATGATTCAATGTTATCATATTCTACGTTATTGTCACTTTTTTTATAAAGTTTAGAGTGTAACAATTCATCGCCAATACTAATATCATTTGGCGATACTTCAGATCCATCTGGTCTCAACAATGAATGGTCGTCTGTCACATCTACTAATCCAGTATGTGTTAGAATTCGCATCATTTTTTTATGTGGCGCCAATTGATGTCGAATAACTCGATATAATTTAGTCCAACCTTGTTCACTCCATGATTCAACGTCACATAATTCGCAAAATTCTTTGTCTTGTTTTCCTTCTTCAGAACACATTATCCAATTATTTCCGCCATATTTAATTGCCAAATCTTCGATAGTTAATATGTCCATAATCCTATTAGCATCTTTTTTGGATCTACCTTTCTCAAAGGTAGAAACGTAAACTGGTGTATAATTTGCTATACTGTCTCCATATATGTACTCAGCTTTGGTATTTACCATACCATATTTAGTGTCAATTTCATTGTCCCCATAACATTCTTCAATAACACGTTTGGCATATGTGAGAAGTAAACGTCCTGTTGCGGTTGTAGAGGCAGCGATATCAGGTTCGTAAAATGTGCTAGTTTTCGCACCCAATTGACCATACAATGAATTAGCAGTTGCTTTGTAAGCTAGTTGACGTTTTTCCAAAATATTCCACATAAAATCATCATCTGTGTCTTTTTGAATTTTTCTTGTATCTTTTCTGGCTTTTAATAATTCTTGTAAAATTGCCGGCATAATTGCTTTTTCTTCTTTTCCCGATGAGTCAACTATTGGTTGAATGAATCGACAAATTTTATATCCTGATTTAATTTTTTCGGCTTTTCCTTTTGGAGTTTTTCTAACATATCTATAAGTATCAAATGTAATGTTTACATATTCACGACCTAGCAAATTATCATATATAAAATTTCCATCATTATCTTTTTGACCAGTTTCGGCGATGAGTTCATCGTATAAATTAAATATTTTAGACCAAACTTTACTGTCAGGTGATAAATTTTCTGACAACATTGACGATGGATATAATGAGGCAAAATCGCCAACATCGATTGGATTATCTAAATAAAGACCACATTTAGGAGCCAAAACAATAGCTCCCTCATAACCATCATCTGTCGAACCTTTATTAATTGTCGGCATCAATGTTCCTTTTTCACGGCATTTTTTAGCAACATAGCTAGTCAATTTAATTCCTTGCCCGCGAAATACTAGAAAACTCATTGGAACACTACAAATTTTTGACATTTCAATTAAATCAGTCATTACATCTATTTTATTAAACAAATGATGAACTAAGTTACAATCTTGAATACAATATTTTGCAATGATTGCTCGTGATTCAGGACCTTCATTCGTCATTCTAAAAATATCTTTGACATCGACATCATCTTTAGCAAGACCCCACTTAACTATTTTTGCTTGTGGGTTTTCATGGCCTTCAATTTCAAACCATCTTTCGTTTTTATTTATTCTGATAACTTTAAATTTAGCACCTTGCTTATAATAATCGCTTGAATGATTAATTTCTTGAAAATGTATAAAACTATCTTTTTGTAGTCCGGTCATATTATTTGTCATTACACGTGTCTTGTATGTATCTAATTGAAGGCATGATTTAACGACATCCCCAATATAATATCCGGATACAAAGTCTAATTTATATGATATTAAATTTTCAGTTCGTCTGAACCAATTTAACATATCTATTGGCAATCTGCCCGGCATTTTAATTATAGATAAATCATATGCTCCTGAAGCTAAAACTATTAAACTTCTTTCAATATCTATTTTTTTAGTTTTATAGTCAATATTTCCACATAATTCATCTTTATTTTTAGACAATTGAAGGAATTCGTAAACACAATTTAATTCTTGTGATCGTCTAAACATAAATTCATAATCAAACCCTGATATATTATAACCAGTAACAACATCGGGATTTTCGCGATGCGCAACTAAATTAGTCCATGCGAGCAACATTTCTCTTTCAGTTTCGAAAGTTTCAATTTGAGAATATTGTAGCATATCATGCAAACTTGAACAACTATTTAATACCATGCAATGATTCAAATATGATTCTGATTCACCATATCTTAAAAATGTTGAACCGATAAATGTTACTTTATCTCCTTCGAGAGGTGGAAACAATTCACGATTTCCAAATAATTTTACCAATTCATTTAATTTTGTTTCCCGGCTTACATTCAAATCGCATAAAATATCTATGATATTGTAATTAATGTTGATGATTTCATCATTATAATATTTTTTTGTATGAAATTCTTCAACTATGTTATCCATTTGTTCATCATCGCTGTCGCTGTCATCATTATTGTCATCATCTTTTTCTGAAATATCAGTTTTATTATTGATGTTATTTTTACTGAAATATGTTTCTATATTTTGCTCTAAACTATCGTTTTTTTTAGCATCTTTTAATTTCATTTGAAACAATAAATTTATTCGAAAATTTAAATCTTCAATTTCTGTTATTGGATTTTTTGGATAAACCAAGTCTATATGGTCTTTTGCTCCAAATCCGAAAGCTGATTGAATTATTTGAATTAGTTCATTTTTAATAAAATTATATTTTTGAATGTTATTTTCAAATGAAGATAATTTAAATGCATCGAAATAATCAACAATGTTGGTTGCTAATTTTTTATAAGATTTGATAGGAACAGGAAAATCTCCGTGACTGCTCGATGCTTCAATATCAAAACTCATAACTTTATATGGCACAGGAGTTTCTTTATAATTTAACGGAATTATGTCATCTATACTAATTATAAATTCTTTATGACATGTTGTTAATTTATTTTCTCCAAATATTTCATTGCATTTTCTTAAAGGAAGTTTAATCCAGCCAGAAGGACTGATTTCTTTAATGTGAAAGAATCGAAGTAAAGGTGGAATGCTAGTTTCATACAATTCTAATTTGGTTCCATTGAAATCATAACCGTGTTTTGTTAATTTTCGTTCATCAGATTCATCCTCACCCATTGAATACCATATTTTTTTAACTTTATTGTATATTGTAATATTGTTGAATGAAATTTTTATAAAATTATATTTAGTATTGTTATCAAATTCGTACAATTTTTTATGTTGTTCAATCACGAATGAAATTGAATCTTCGTAATATTTTCCAACGATATCCTTGATGTGAGTTTCAAATAATCGAATAAAATTTAATCTAGTTTCCTCAAGTGGAATTTTAACATAAAAGAATGGTTTATAATCTTCAACAATGATGGAACATTGATTTCCTTGTTCATCAATTCCAAACATTTGAATTACAAATAAATTTGTGTCTTTTTTGCGTGATTTAAAATTTTCATCTTCACTACTATTTTCACCTACATCTTCGGAGAAAGCAGGTCTGTTGTAAATATTGAATTCGAAAAGTTTATACTCGTAGTCCATTGTATATTAATATAAAAATAATAGTTGTTTTTATTTCAATTTTTTATTTACACCTTTATTTTAAAAAGCATTTGAATTAATTTTAAGTTAAATATATTAAAATTAATTAGATATCTTTATATTGTTTTTAATTGTTTAATTATTTTCTCATTTTTCTATTTGTTTTTGTTTTTGTTTTTGTTTTTGTTTTTGTTTTTGTTTTTCTATTTGTTTTTGTTTTTGTTTTTGTTTTTCTTTTTCTTTTTATTTTTGTTTTTCTATTTGTTTTTGTTTTTGTTTTTATATTTCTATTTGTTTTTGTTTTTGATTTTTTATATCTAGTATTTTTTTGAATTTTTCTTGTTGGGGTATTATTTTCTATTGTTTTTGCTGAATGAGGTTGCGTTGATGATATTAATTGGGATAATTCATTTACTGACATGCTTGAATTAGAGTTGTCAACATTTGGATTCGAAACTTTGCTTTCAATCCACTTTACAAATGAATCTGAACTTCTTTTTTTATCCGGTATGTTACTATCTTCATATGATTCAACTGTGGTTCCTTTGTTTCCAATATATTTCATTGTCGGAAATCCACTTACATCACCCATTTGTTTTACTTCATTCATAAATTTACTATCTAAATCTAAGATAGCAACATCACCATCTGATGAATATTTATTTTCTAATGATTGGCACATTTTTTTCCATTCGGGTCTCGTTGCGTTACATGGTCCACACCCAATCATATAAACTAATATAAATACATGCTTCGTATCATTTATTATATCATTCATTTTTTTCGCATCATTGGGATCACTAGCATTCAATATCACCATTTATATATTATAATCGCAAAATATAATTAAATAGATATATTATAATAATTTTTATAATAATATATTTTTATCGTAATTAAATATATAAAAATGAACGTAAATACATTAACGAATAGAATTAAAATTGCATTGATGATTATATTATTTTTAGGTGGATTATATTTTTATCTAGTTTATTCTCAAAATAAAATGGTTGAAGGATTAACTGATGTCAGCGGAGAAATTAGATGTCCAAATTTATTGATTCAAAAAGGCAGTAAATATTATTTATATAATTCTAATATTGTTCAAGTTCCAGGAGTTAATCCGGTAATGTTTAATAATTTAGACGAATATAATGAATTTTTGCGATGGCAAAAAGGCGCGGGAATAAGATGCCCGGTTTTATACGTCCAAAATAGTTATGACGCACAAGGAAATCGGGTTTACAAAGTTAGACCAAGTGTTAATGAATTAGAAGGAGGATTATCATCAGCACTTCCATCACCTATTGATTTTAATAAATTAGTTGATGCAACACATGCAGATAAACCATATAATCAAAATAGTTATCCCGGATTTGATGAAAGTTCTTATTATGTTGGAACATATACCCCCCTCGATGCTATGAAACACGCCGAAGCAAACATGCTTTATAGCGGAAATGCTATGGATCCAAATTGGGGCGGTGAAGAATATAGTAGTCAGTTAGTTGATACAGGGTATTATGATGGAAATAAGGTTTAACCGAAAGTAAGATTTAAAGTGTAATTATTTTATCAAAATTTATATTAAAATTTTCTTCAGGATATCCAATTGGATTGCATAGTAAGAGTCATATGGATTTCCAATATCACCATCTAAAATACATATTTGATTTAACCCAGGTTTAATTTGAGAGATAAAATTGTTTATATCTTGAGATGCTATAAATTCCAAATGCAAATCAGAAAAATAATAAATAATAAATCATTAATTGTAAATTATAAAATTATAAAATTAAAATATTTTTAAATTAAAAAAATAAATTTTATCCAATATACAATCCATATTTAACAACAAATTCAACCATATTTTCTATTCCCATGGAATGATTGCAAGACCCGCAAATGGGTCGTAAATTATTTATTTCGTGTGTTCCGCCATTTTTTTCACTGAGTACATGACCAACTTCAAAATTTGTATTTGTTATCAAAACTTTTTTACAACATAGACATCTATGTTTTATAATATCTTCACCAATATAATGATTCCAAACTATATTTCTGACATTTTTTGGAATAACCTGTTTCTTTTTCTTTTTTTCTTCTTTTTCCATTTCTTTCTCTTGTTGTTTTTCTGTTTCTATTCTTAATTTTTCAGTTTCTTCAATTTTATATCTTTCTAATTCTTCATGTCTCTTTTTTTCTTCGAGCTCAATTCGTTGTCTTTCAATTTCTTCCAACATTTTTTTTTCAATATCTTGTCGTTGTTTTTCTAAGTCTTCAATTAATGATGCTTGTGATACTTGTAATATTGATTGTTGTTCAATTTCGACAGCTTGGGGTTCTTGCATTTTAATTTCTTCATATTTTAATTGTGAATTTATAATTAAATTTTCAGAATAATAATTCATAATCAATGAAATCAATTCTTCTTTTTTTAATCCAGTTATTCCTTTAATTTTATTTTTTTTACATTCTTCTTTAAGTTCATTTTTATTTAAATTCTTAAATACAATCCACGTCTTTTCAAATTCAATCATTGACAATCCAATAATTTCTGTTTTTTTACTTTTTGAACTTACTTGAATTCCAAATGTTTTGCATTTATCTTTTAATTTTTCCAATGTTAATTTTGATAATTCTTTAAACATTTTTTCATTAATTTCTTGAATTGACTTGAAATTTTTGAGTTGAGAAGATTTTCCATCAGATAATTCCGAAACAATTGTTTGTGTTTCATCAAAGTTTAGCAATTGCTCAATTTCAATTTCAAACATAATTAATTATTAATAATATGATATGTACAAACTTATCATATTATTATATTTCAATTTTTATTTTTTTATAATTTTAAAAGAATTACATGCCATCTAAATATTTCATTGCAACACCCAATGATTCTTTTGCCATTTTTAAAGTATTTAAATTATTTAATGATAACATTAATGATTTGGAATCGCTTCCACCGACAGTCATATTTTGTATTTGTTTGATCATCATTGTTCCAACTAAGTCATCCATGTGAATAATTGTATTTTCGTAATCTTTTCGATATTTTGGCACTAATAATTCGTCTTGTATTTTAACATTTTGTGCTTTAATACTATCGGCATATGATGCTGCCGATCCTGCTTCACCCGATTTAGGTGCTGTCTCATTTTCCATACCTTCAATTATACCAGAATTATTTTTAGATTGCGTTAAAGTTATAATAACATATACTGTCATAAAAGCAACAATTAATACACCAATTGTTTTTATAAATTCAGTCATTGTTATATTATATTTTTATAAATTATAATTTATAATTTATATTTTATATTTTATATTTTAATTTGTTAAAAATTGAATGATTGATGATATTGCTGATTTACTAATTTTTCGTTGTTTTCCATTTTTATCAGTCGTACATAAATTATCTAAACATTTTGGATTATTATTCACATCATTCATCAATCCATGAAAAGAATTATAATTTTTCATTATAGCAATCGCGATTGTTGAACTTACCCCAGGAATTTGACACAACATTATTTCTCCTATATTTTCTTTTGTAATATTTTCTTTTTTATTTTTTTTAATCACTGTGCAATAATTTTTCGATATTTCAGCATCTGTTTTTTCTTCAATTTGAGAGTCAGACTCAGAATTTAATTCTGTTTCCGTTTCCGTTTTCGAGACCGTTTTTACGGAAATTTCCGGGTTTAAATTCCGATAATATGGCACTCGACCCTTCGCAATATCGCGCTTTAATTTACTACACATATTACACAACATTATTGCTGTTTCTGCTATATTCGAACTCCGCATTAAAGAAAATCCTTTGTAATAATTTATTGAAAACATTGCCGAGTAAAGCATCGAATTATCAATCTTGCTTTTTCGCGATTTCATTATAAAACTATTCATTTCACCTTCAATTAAATAAATTATATTATGATTATGATGTGCCAATCCATCCAATCTGTACGATTGCTCTTCATATCTCCCATCAGTTATGCTTGAAGACAAATCAACCAATGATTTTCTTTCAATTATCAAATATTCATTATTCTCATCACATATAATTACATCACCTATTGGCAATACTTCACTAACTAATTCTATACCTTCATATTGTTTAATTTGACTTATATTTTGTTGGCAAAGTTGCATTAATGACGTCTCACGAATATCAATTTTTAAAATCATTTAATTATATTATTATTGAATTTGTTATTAAATTGTTTATATTTTATAACAAATTTATAAAAAAATATATAAAAATATGTTTTACATACGTCCAGTTCGAGTTGCTTGGACACCATACCTTTGAGTTTGAATTGTACGATTTGGAATACAAAATAAACCGAATTGAGTATTTGTGGCACCAATCATTGAGGGATTTGATGTTAAAAAGTGACCAATGCGTGGGGCTAATCCTGATTTCATGTTTCCAGAACACGTAGGCCGATTAACAATTGATGCTTGATTTCTTGCCATTTTAGAACCATTTGATAAAACCATTCTTATAATCTACTATAATATTTTATTTTTTATACAGAAAAAAATAATTATTGTCTAAATGATAAAAAATATAATTTTCTTTATTTTAAATTCCATCCAAATATTTCCAAATAAACCCACCAGCAGTATTTTGTTTTTTTACATAATACTTTTTTTATTGAGGTTATATCCCTAAATTACTGACTTCATACATATCATAATCAGTGCATATTTTCCAAATTTCTTCTAATTCAAGTTCCATTCTTTCTTAATATTGAATGAAATATTATGTGAATATTTTTCAATTTTTATTTATTTTTTAAATATTTTAAAATAAAAATTGAAAATAATTCAGAAATAAATAAAAAGTTAAATGACGATGGAAGATATTTATGATTTATATGAATATTCAAATGTAAATAAATCAAGCATAATTTTACCAATTAAAATAGGAAATGATGAAATGAAACCAAAATTGAACATCAAAATGTATATAAGACCATTTGAAACTTGTCCTATATGTTATGATAATATAATTTGCAAAAATGATTCATATTTAACTGTTTGTGGTCATGGATTCCATAAAAAATGTATTTTTAAAGCATATGAAGCAAAACAAATTTCAAAACCATGCGGTTTATTTAGATGTCCATGCTGTCGAACTTCACTTGGAACAGATTTAGAAGAAATAAATGAAAGATATAATTTATTCAATGATGATGTAAATGGTCTTGACATTTTAGAGAGTTTTTGGATAAAAAAAGATTATACAATGCCATTAATTTGTAATAAACATTATTTGGGAATGAATAAAAATTGTATAAAATGTAAAAATTACAATGAAAATAAAATGTAATGAAAGTGATTAAATATTATTTTTTATAATATAACTTATTTTTTTATAATATAACTTATTTTTTTATAATATAACTTATTTTTTTATAATATAACTTATTTTTTTATAATATAACTATAAATGTCAAACTCATATGGACAATTTTGGTATGGTGGAAGTATTGGATTTCCCGGATTTTTGTATAAAAAAAATGCAGGTGCTGGCGGAAGAAGAAGTACAAAATTTGCACCAGGAGGCAATAAAATAACAAATACACCACAAAATATTTATAATAAATATCAAGCAGGAAATAGTGGTGTAGGAGCATCTAGTATAGCAACAAGAAGGGCAAAAAATCGATTAGCATCTACTTGCGGAATATATGACAATCGACAATGTTTTAGTGGATTTAATAATTTAACACCTTCTAATGGAATATATAAATATACAATTTAAATTATATTTTTAATTATTTTTATAAAACCATTTCATAGTGAAAATTATTTAAATCATCCGCAAATAAATAATTCATTATTTTAATTATTTTTCTATCTATTTTTAAATTAAAATTTCCTGAACTATTTATTTTTTTTTTATTATGAATTATCCGATAAATTCCAATAGCATTTAATATAATTTCTAAATCCTCTTCCAATTGTTCAAATCTACCAAACATATTCATTCCACATTTGCCACTTGAATTCATTATGTGTATTGTTTGACTCATAAATATATGACCATATTCAATGTTTGATACATTATATTTATTCTGTCTTATATATTCATCAAATGGCAATATATTCGGAAATATTTGTTTAATATGTTTCCACGCCGAAATCATTCGAGAATATGGATGGCGAATAAAACAAAATTTAAAATATATTTCCCATTTTTCAGCATTCATATCACACATTTTATTTATATACTCGCTAGTTTGGCAATATTTAAGTATTCCAATACATTTATTAAAAAATGAGTTGTCGTATGTTGAATTTTCTGTCAATATTATTGGGTATTCATTTGTTTTGCAAATTTCATCGTGATCGGGACGTTTATTAACCAGCAAATTAAGATAATTTGTAAATCCGTAATATTTTACCAATACATCAGCAATATATGAACCTGCTGTTTTAGGAATATGTATAAAAATTGCTTTTCTTTTGTGATTTATGTATAACATTAATTATAATTATAAAATTATATTTTTTTATAATTATAATTGTATTATTTTTATTTTCGCATTTTGTATTTTTTTGTTTTATATTTTCGTGTTTTATATTTTCGTGTCTTATATTTTCGCATTTTGTATTTTTTTATAATTATAATTGTATTATTTTTATTTTCGCATTTTGTATTTTTTTGTTTTATATTTTTTCGTTTTATATTTTTTTGTTTTATATTTTCGTGTCTTATATTTTCGTGTCTTATATTTTTTAATTTTATATTTTTTCGTTTTATATTTTTTCGTTTTATATTTTTTCGTTTTATATTTTTTCGTTTTATATTTTTTCGTTTTATATTTTTTCGTTTTATATTTTCTTCATCCCGTTATATTTTCATATCTAAGTTTATCAATTGTTTTTGATCTACTTTATTTTGTTTTTTTAAAAATTTGTCTCTTAATAAATTTGGAATAGATTTGAGTGATATGCAATGACTGTAAGATGGTATAACTCTTTCAGACTCAGGCAATGATTTAAATATGCTTTTATAAAAAGTATAACAAAATTTAAAAAATAAAAAATAAAAAATAAAAAAAAATAAATTATAAAAATAAAAATAAAATTTAAAAAATAAAATTTAAAAAATA
>Ga0207934_1000139_pt1 | contig 12007 bp, 14 predicted proteins | sample LakMenE22Apr09ns_FD_150724 | JGI IMG/M metagenome (GOLD analysis project Ga0207934, IMG submission 150724) | Freshwater microbial communities from Lake Mendota, WI - 22APR2009 deep hole epilimnion (SPAdes) | ecosystem: Environmental > Aquatic > Freshwater > Lake > Epilimnion/Euphotic zone ... | reverse complement strand
CATTGCAGAACCTGCCTTCTTTGCAAAATTACTACCTACAAATTGTTTGCCTGCTTTTAATCCCATCGATGCTAATGGCTTTAACATCCTAAAAAGGCTACTAAAGAGAGATCCGAAACCAGCGCCTCTCTGATATCTTAGTCCTTGGTGATAGAACATTTTTTATTTCTTTGCTTTTAAATATCGTTGAATAGAAATGCAACTGATGTTCAATGTTTGAGCAATTACTTTAATAGGTATTTTCTTTCTTTCTTTACAATGCAGATAAATATTTGCTCCTATAATAGTTAAATTGTTATGCCCAGTTTTCAAACTACGTTGTATGGTTTCCTTAATTACTGAATAGTCTTTAAAATCTAATTTCAACATAACACAATATTTTTCAAGCATTTCTTCAGGCCTCAAAATAACTACGTCATTTTTTTGTTGATGTTTATAGATTTCAACATTACTTTGACCTGAAACTGCTGAAATTTCTTTGATTGAAATTGGACACCCATTTTCGTTTAAAGTTTGGTACAAAAGAAACGGAATAGATTTTGTTTTATTTTTCTTCTCCAAACATTTTTTTGCAACTTGATTCGAAAACGTATTTGGTAAATTGATTCGGTGCAGAAGTTCTTTTATCTCTTGTTTTGTTTCGTTTTGAACTGAAGTTTGAAAACAACTTTCAAAATACGTTTCATTGTAGTTTGGAAGATACAATTTTTCTTCCAAGACTAAACCGCAACTAGTGCAAACAGAACAACCTTCTCTTTCATCGTCTATAACGTATTCATGACTGCACAAATGTTCTGAATGAGGCATTTTAAATCAATTATATTTTTTACACCAAGTATTACAATTTTCCCACTATGAAAAAACCTAGCAGATCCCTTATCAAACTTTACAGTAAGACCTGGGAATACTTCAGAATTATATTTGATGTTTTCAAATAGCTTCTTTTCACAGACTGATATTAAGTCAATTGGTCTTTTAATATCTAGGGTAGTCATAATGTTATCTACCCTTATTAATTTAGCACAAAATTTAAAATGTTTTTTCAACTGTTGAATTGCGTCTTGTACTTTTTCAAGGTTAGGTATTTTTGTGATGTTGATATGATTCTCAAGTTTCACCGTTTTAAAGATAGTGTAAGAATACGTATCTGTCATAACAACAAAATTTTTACAGTCTTTCACATATTCTACTTTGCCAGATAGCAACAAAACTCTATTTAAAGAAATTGGGGTTGACTTTACACTTATTTTAACGTTTCTTATTTTGTATTTCATCTTAAGATAACTTTTTAAAATAATGAATAAACAAGGTATAGGAACCTTTGTTAACGAGGCACACGAATTAGGAACAAGTTCACTTGATATTTTTAACGAACCCGAACAAGAAAAAGCTCTTATTCATGGAAAAACAGTTGATATTTATCCAACATCGCTTTTGAACAATGAAGGACCAATTGAATTTGTCATTCCATCTGACTCAACAGATTTCACACAGCTAAACCTTACAAGATTATCAGGTGTCGTAGAAATTACAAAGGCTGATGGAAGTGCACTTGTAGATGCAGACAAAGTTTCGATTGTAAATCTTTTCCCTCAATCGCTTTGGAAACAAATAGAGTGTTCAATAAAAGATACACAAATTGTTGATCTTTCTACACCAACCTATCATTATAAGAGTTTCATTGAAACTCACCTCACATATCCAGACGATATAAAAAATTTTACATTAAGAGATTTGGGATTTTATTACAAAGACGATGTTGGGAGAGAAGAGAGCAAATTACTTGTAGATGCAGGTGGTGACAAAGCAAATCAAGGTTTTGTAAAACGTAGAGCTTTCATAATAGGGAAAAAATTATATTTCTCAACTATTTTGCATATTGACTTTTTTCAGTCTAATAGACTGTTGATTCCTGGGTGTGATGTAAAATTGAAATTTATCAGAGCGGATGATAATTTTTCAATTATTTCTGACGGTGTTGATTGTAAAATTAAGATTTCTTCACTTGTCTTAAAAGTGAGAAGACTTACTGTCAGACCAGATTTCTTCAATGCATTAGAAAGTATGTTAAGTTCTACACCTGCAAAATATATTACTGTTAAATCAGTTATTAAAACTCATCTACTTCAGAAAGATACTCAAAACCATCGCATTAGTCAATTTATTAGAGGGAAACTTCCGAGAAGTTTCATACTCTGTTTTGTTAAAGACAAATGCTTTGACGGAAACAAAGCAAACAATCCATTTCTTTTCGCAAATAACACCTTAAATTATCTAAACGTATATATCAATGGTGAACCAATTGTTAATAAACCCTTAACCCCGGATTTCTCAACTGAAAATTATGCTAACGAATATGCTTGGTTTTTAGACAACATAGGAATTGGAACTACCGGTGCAAATGGAATTACCAAAGAAGAATTTAAATCTAATTCTTGTTTCTTTCCTTTTGATTTATCACCAGATCTTTGCAACAGTCTTTATTTACATGGTTGGGAAGAAGGTAGTGTGGATATAGACATAGGTTTTAAAACGCCTTGTACTGAAAACCTATATTGTTTAATGTATGCTAGCTATGATGAAGTGATAGAAATTGACAAAAACAGAAGCGTAAGCATAAAACAAATTTAATTAAAATGACTGGACTGTCAAACATATATGTTAACGAATTAGGAAAGATATTGTGTGGTAAAAAATTTGTTGGAGTTTATTCTTCAGATATTCAACCTAAATTTGAAAAGAGGTTATGTAATTTTTCTATTATTTTCAACACAGACAAACACACAGAAAAAGGAACTCATTTTATTGCAATAAGTTGTGACAAGAATAACTTTTTTTATTTTGATCCATTTGGCAAAAAATGTCGAAACAAAGAAATTAATAAATTTATTAAGGAAAACCTGAAAGGAAGGGCATACATATATAACAACCAGAGAATTCAAAATGATAAAAGCTTGTTTTGCGGTTTGCACTGTATTTCGTTTTTGTTATCCCAAAATAAAAAAATTCCTTTCTCAGAGTACTTGAAAAACTTTTCAAAGACTAAAACATTTGAAAATGACGGAGTTGTAACAAAAATAATAGAAAATGAATTCATTTAAAACATTTTTATTGATCAATAAAACATTATTTTAACTTTTACAATATCATATGTTATTTTACATTTTAAAAACATGACATTTAATTGTTTAGCATGGGTTATTCTACATCTTAAATGTATGCCAAAAAATGTTTGGGGTTCTTTAGTTTTCATTCATTTTCCAGTTGATTTTCGAGTTTCGCAATTAGATTTTCTGCCTTAAGGAATTTTCGTTCCAATTTCTCTGTCATAAATTTAAAAGTATTTAGTTGCCTTTTAGTTAATTGGGGTTCCAAAATATAAAAATAGTTATTTAAAAGATCGAGGTCTTCTTGAATTGCATCATGAGTCTGGTCTAATTTGTCGAACATGATCGAAATACATTCTGGAAAATGAAAAAAAAAATTACTTTACTTTTTCAAAAAGTTCAGTGTATCACACAGATCTTGTATTATTAAAAGTGTGGGTTGCAAATCATCAATTTTTTCAAGTAACACTTCAGTGTTACATTGTAGATCATCTTGGTATATTTCATAGCGAGATGGATCAAAATCGTTTTCTGAAAATGCAAATTAAGATGTTTTAAGTCCAGCTATTCTTGACATTCTTTTTAATTTTTCATTTGAATTTCGAATTTTTATTATAACAAAGTTTATTTTTTTATCAAGAATTTCAATTTCTTTCATTAGTTGGATGCAAATTTTGCAATCTGAAAAGAAAAAAATGACTTTATTGAAAACAATGTATGGGTAAACGGAGTGTTTGTGTGAAATTTTTTTTCATTTGTTCAACTAAATAATCATGTTTTTTCATTAGGGATGTCATTCTTTTTTCTAAGTTTTCTTGTTTTTTAAAGGCAAGAGTACAAAATTTACAATCTGAAATAAAAAAAAAAGGAAAAAAAATTAATTTTTATTTCGAGTATTTATTTTTTAGGGAAACGGATTGGTCACATAGAAAGAGTTCAATTAAGAAAAGGGGGAATTAATCATTTTCTTCCAAAGTTTGTTTACAATTTTTTCCAAATCTGAAATAAAAATTAATTTAATTTAGGGAAACGGATGGTTTATTTAGGGAAAGGGATGGTTCAAAATTAATTTAATTTAGGGAAACGGGTTGTTCATTTAGAGTTTATTTAGGGAAAAGGATGGTTCATACAATTATTGGAAAGGAGCTTCTTTACAGCCGAAAGAGTCTATGCTAATCAAATATAAGCCTTCGCCATAGCAATGTTCACAAACTACTCTTTTAGTGCAGTTGCAGAAATTTGCTTCTGATTGTTTATCTGGAAATAAACATCATTGATTAGACTTTGCAGCAAGCTTCTGATTGTTTTATTTTCTGAAATTTTAAATAAGCTTTGTTTAATTCTTCCTGATGCATTCTATTTAAACGAAACAAATATTTCCAATCACAACCGCATATACATCCACAGTAACTTCTCTTTTTCTTTCCTGAAATTTAAATTTCAGAATTATGTGGTGTTGTTGTCTTAAAGTATTTCGGGTTGGCTTTAATGATTTCCTTTAATCCTTGGATTAAAGGTACAGCCAATGACAGCCCAATATTGAAGTCGAAAGACCTCCCGTCTTTTGCCCTTTTCTCGAAAAGTAGTGCAGCCCACTCAATCTGACCACCGTTTGGACCTGTTGCTTCCATTGTCCGGCAAGACAATAGAAGCGAACTGTTCAAACGAATCTTTCTGGAAACAATTTTTTCCGGATCGCTATCAAAAAGGTCGATGTCGATATGTTTATCATTGAACATTTTAGCCTCTTTCTTACCAGCTTTGGTTTTTTTTTCATTCTCTTTCTTTCCGTGTTGTTTTTCTGGGATGAGGGATTCGGACGCAGTTGAGGTTGAAGCAGCTGATTCTTCATTCTTAACCTTCTTCGAAGGTTTGCTTCCCTTGGCTGAAGGTTTCTTTCTCTTCATTGAAACCTTCTTGTTCTGCGATCCACCCTCCTCTGGTTCACTGTCGACAAGAAGAGATTGCGTAGCGATTGGCGGTTCGTGAACCTCTTCTTCCTCCTCTTCGGTTTCGATGCCTTCCTCGTCTTCGTCGACTTCCTCCTCCGACGTCTCGTCTTCGGACTCGGACACGGGCAATGGTGGGTTTTGGTTTTTCTTTGTCGTTTTCTTGACATGTTTCTTTTGAGAAGCAACTAAAAAATAAAAAACTAGTTAGAATTCGTATTCTTATAAATCAAATAATTTCTTTAAATAGTGAATTCTTTAAATGTAAAAACTTTACCTTTGCTTGATGCAGTCTTAGGAGACATGTTGAGTTTTAAGTTGGTTATGGTGTAGTAGACAATCAAAATAAACTGACTAATTTTGAAGAAACTTTTCAAGCTTTTATACTTTTCGAAAAAGGTGCAGCTTAAAAAAATATAACTAAAATAACTGAAATCAACCTAAAAGTTGTTTTTGCATTTTCTGACATTGATTCAAGGAAATGCTCCAGGTATAAAAGCAGTTACCTAAGAAATAAAATTAATCAGAATTTTCTTGACTTTGTTAGTGTTAAGTGTTTCAAAATGGAATCATTCGTTTGCCCAGAACCGAATTGTGGTCGTAAGTTTACTAGACGTTATAATTTGAACAGACATTATCAGAACTTTCATTTAAATAACGAACTTGTAGAAAAGTGTTATCTGTGCGGTCAGCTTTTTGATTCGTGTTTGAACTTACAAAAACATATTAAACGATATCATAAACCAAGCAGCAAATTTTTTCTGAAGGAATCCGCTTTCAAACGTGCTTTTGTTACTTATCGATATAATTTCCCATCAAATGATGATATTAACTTTGCTAGTTCTCAACTAAGTGTTAAAGATTTGATAGAAGAAAGACTCTTAGTAGAAGCAACAGAAAAAACAGTTTGCAAAGCGAGCCTTATATTTATTGCACAAATGACTATGTTAGATCATGCAGGAAAAGTAATGACACAAGCAAGCATTCCGTTTCGAAGTCCGAGTTTTATGGTAACTGCAGCCTCCAAAAAATCTGTTAGAAAAAACATTTTAAAAAGTTTTAATCTTCAAGCTGGGGCCTTAGAAGATTTTTTAAGGTCCGGATCAAATTGGAATTTTTCTAGAGCTCTGGCTTTTGACATTGAAATTGCAAGAGTCAGACCTATCACAGGTGGTTCAAATCCAAACTTAAACGTTAAAGTTGATTCCAATCCAATTCCAAAACTTAATTTGAAATCATTTCGTCAAAGCAAATCTCTTTACAACCCCTCCAACAAAGACGAAAAATGCTTTTTATACTGTATTGCTTATCATTTGTACAATGATAAACTGACAGAGCTCCAAAAAAAGCGATCTGACCGAAAAAAATTTCAACGGTTTATCAGACGTTTCGACCTTACTGATCTTTCGTTTCCAATTTCTATTACTGGCATCAAAAAGTTTTTAAAGAAAAATAAAAACTTGAATTTGAAACTAAACATTTTGTATCGTGATACGAAAGACAGAGTATTTCCATTAGAATTTGGATTAGGAGATGGAAAGAATGTGGCTAACATTTTAATGGTTGCAACAGAGAATTCAACACATTTTTTGCTTATCAAAGACGTTAACAAATACTTACGGACAGTTTACAAAACTGAAAGAGGGTTAAGCTACAAACGTTCTTTGTTTTGTTTGCATTGCTTGAACTCATTTTCAAATAATGAGATTCTTGAAAAACACAAAGAACTTTGCATTCTTACCAAACCCGTACAAGAAACAGTTCCAGCAAAAGGAGAAAAGGAGGAAATCATAAAATTTAAAAATTATGAGAAAAAACACAAACTCGAGTACAGTGGTTTTTTGGACTTTGAGTGCTTGCTCCCTAATGTAGAAACTGTATGCCATTTGTGCGAAAGACTAAAATGTAGTTGCGATGCAAGTTTTACAGATGTGATAAGTCAACAAATTCCCATCGCTTACAGTTTCTTAGTTTTAGGACCAGGCAAAGAAATTATACATGAGCATACATTTGCTGGTAAAAATGCACATGTAAATTTGGTTAGTCATTTGTTAGAGCAAGAAGAGATTTGGATAGAAAATTTATTAACTGTGCACAAAGACATGGAAATGTCAAAAAGAGACAAGATCCATTACGAAAAGCAAACGGAATGCTACATTTGTTTTAAGGACTTTTCGGAGACAGTTATTAAAGTCCGAGATCACTCACATTACAACTCAAAATATTTAGGGGCTGCTTGTCAAAGTTGTAATCTCAGAAGAAAAAAACCTACTAGAATTCCAATTTTTATGCACAACGGGTCTCGTTTTGACTTGCACTTTATAGTCAAAGCCCTTGCTAGTTTTGGTGAAGATATTACAAACTTGAGCGTGCTACCTTACAACGGTGAAAACTTTAGAACTCTTTCTTTTAATTGTTTTGAATTTATTGACAGCCTTGCTTTTCTTCAAGCATCTCTAGGTCAACTTGCTTCAGATTTAAAAGGTTCAAACCATGATTATTCTATTTTAAAACAAACATCTCTTGTAAAAACTGATAATGTGTTTGACAATGAAAAATTTGAAATGATTTTGGGAAAATCTTTTTTTCCTTACGAGTATTGCACGAGTTTATCAAAAATGAAAGCTACCACAAAATTACCAAAAAGAAAACATTTCTACAGCCAGTTGAGTGAAAAATCTATTTCAAAAGATGATCACAAGTTTGCAAGAAAAGTTTGGAAGAAATTTCAGTGCAGAAATTTAATTGACTATACTCTTATCTATTGCAAAATTGATGTTTTGATTTTAAGTGAGATTTTTGAATCTTTCCGAGATGAAATGATCAAGTTTTCAGGACTTGATCCAGCACATTACATTTCTCTGCCTGCTTATACTTTTGATAGCATGTTGAAAACTACTAATGCTGTTCTTGAGCTTCCAACAGACATTAACATGGTTCATTTTTTGGAGAGTGGGAAAAGAGGAGGCATGAGCATAATTGGCACAAGACATCTGACTCCATCTACATCAGGAAAATGCACACCCTCGGGAAAAAAACCTAGCAAGCGTGAGGAAGAGGAATCTGAAATTATCTACATAGACGCGAACGTATTATTCTTTTTTTAGTAAAATAAATTTAAAAACTAGAGAGCAGAATTTTAAATTAAATTTAGGAAAAATAATTTTTTGGAAAATAATTTATTTTTATTAATTAAGAAACTACATTAAGAAATTAATATTTTCACTAAAATTTTATTTAAATTTTTAGATAGTTGACCCAATTGCATTAGAATAAGTAAGATGCTTTCGATAGATGTGCGTTTATCGCATTTTTTATATTCGTTCCTTTTTGGAACGAAACCAAAACTTAAAAATTTGTTTCTAATAATTTTTATAACATACCTCAATAGCTTAGTTGGTTAAAGCGCTGATCTTATAAGTCAGAGATCGTGAGTTCAAATCTCACTTGAGGTAAAAAATTTTATCCCAAGTGAGACTCGAACCCACAACCGCGGTACTCTCGTCCCCCGCTCTGCCGATTAAGTCATCTGAGCTATTGGGATTTGTTATTAAATTAAGTTAATTTAGAAATCTTAAGTTTAAATCTCACTTGAGGTAAAAAAAATTTGATCCCAAGTGGGACTCGAACCCACACCGCGCAAGTTTTGCATTGCCCGCTCTGCCGATTGAGCTATTGGGATTTCTTATGACATGTTGTTTATTTTTTCAGAATTTGTATGGTTATGCGCAAATGCAGAAACTTCCCTCTGGAGAATTTCAATGGCTTGATAATGACCAAATAGAAAAATTTGATATTGACAAAGTTAATTTAGATGGAAAGTATGGTTACATTGTAGAATGTGACCTAACTTATCCTAAAAGACTACACGATTTACATCAGAATTTACCATTAGCACCAGAGGTTTTGGAAGTGAATTTTAATTCTTTATCCCCATACGCTAAAAAAGCTTTGCTAGAATCAGATGGACAGAAGAAGTATAAAGACGTAAAGCTAATGGCAACCTTTCAAAAAAGAGAAAATTATGTAACTCACTTTAAAAATTTAAAGTTATATTTAGATTTAGGAATGAAACTCAAAAAAATTCATCGAATTCTGAAATTTCGGCAGAAAAAAATTATTGCACCTTATATTGAAAAATGTACAGCGGCAAGACAAAAGGCTACAAGCAAATTTCAAATGGATCAATACAAGAAGCTGGTAATAAAATTTAATTAAAATGTATGGCAGATGCGGGATTTGAACCCGCGCTCCCCTTAGGGAATTAAATCTTAAGTTTAACGTCTTAGACCGCTCGACCAATCTGCCTATAATTTCATTTTAAGGTTAATTCATTTTATGAGAGAAGAAAACAGTTAGTGTGTAAAATAATGCTAGATGTCGCTATATTGATTTAATTTTCTTTTCATCAGGCTAACGCTAATTTCGGGAAAACGATGCAAAATGTGCGAGATTACATTTCGGTAAAATTGCATTCAACAGAGGAATCTGCTTTAAAGGCCGTTTCAAAACACACTTTCAAAAATCAAATTATCTTGGATGAAAATTTGATTCAAACCAACCATTCTATTCACACGGTTTTCCATAACAAACCAATCGCAATAGGCGTCACTATACTGGAACTGGTAAATTTTAATATCCTCACCCAATTTAATATCTCCTCCCCTCAAAGTTTGGTTTAGTTGTTTGATCTAATTAAAATTCTTTTTTTCGTTTCAGTCAAAACATCTGATGTTCGATTTTTTTTACTCCAAAATTCTTTCAATTCCTGAATGCACCTTTGATCTAGGAATGTCAGACACGGACTCGTTTCTTTTCAAAGTTACCAACCCAAAAATGTTTTGGAAGAAAATGAAACCTTATATGGACTTCTCTAATTATCCAACAGATCATGAACTTTTCACCAATGAAAATAAAGCAAAGTTAGGCTACTTTAAAGACGAATTTTGTGGAAGCAAACGATGTGTAGAATTTATAGGACTTAGAGCTAAATGTTATTGTTTTAATCTTGAAGACAAAAAAACCAAAGAAGTAACTACCAAAAAAACATGCAAAGGTTTAGGTAGAACTGCAATCAACAATCGTTTAAAGTTTGACCAATACAAAAAGTGTTTGATGGAGGGAAAAATTAAAAGACATCATTTTTCTACCATTCGTTCTTCCAAACATAAACTATCAACTATCAGGCAAAGAAAAAAAGCTCTTTCGCATTTTGACTCTAAACGATTTCTGTTTGCATGTGGCATTCATTCGTTACCTTATAACCATTATAAAATCAAAAAATTCTATTATTCGTGTCCCTATTGTAAATGATAAAAATGTTTTCCAATGATTTTTTTATTACAATATATAAAAGTAAAATATACAAAAACAGTTTTTTACTTTTTACAATAAAAAATAAAGTATAAATTGGGTTTTTTATAGTCTTTCCCATTGCATGACTCTACTACTGACTAACTCATAAAAATAAAATTCTACGTAATGACTACAAGTAAGAAATAAAAAACTTAAGGAAGAGACCAAGTGTCATTAACTTGTTCTTGATTTTGGTCTTGGTTAACTTGATTGTTTTGTTGGAAGTTGTCGTTAGGTTGATTATCATCCCAGTCAGATTCGACAGGTTCGAAGACGGACATTTCTTGATCAGATTTAGCCGATGTCTTCCTTTTTCCGAACAGCAGGCAAACAATCATCAAAAGGAACACTGCATTTGTGATTGATAAAACAATCACAGCGATACCACTTGGTGAAACTAGGTACCGGCCAATTTGCTGGAATGATGTCGTTAGTTCTGTTGTTGGTTGGGATGGAAAGTCCAGGAAAGTTGATGGTTCCACAGATCCCATTTCAACTGTAGAGCATGGAGCAATGGAAGACACAAAGCCCTTAAGTCCTTCTTCCGTTTTAATGATTTGTCTGATCAGCAAATCAAAATCTGCAAAAAAAAAGCAAAATTTTAAATAAATTGCAGCACAAAATTGCATAAATATTTTGAAATCTAATTCTCCTTTTATTTGAAATTTGATATTATGCATTCAAACGTACAAATTTTTGCGTTTGTGTACTATGCTAATGATATTAAATTTCAATATCAAAATAGAAAAAAAATTTAATTTTTTAAACGATTGAGTGTCAATAAGAATAATTATTTTACCTTTTCTCTGTGTCTTTCTGAATTCGTTGAAAGCAGCTTTAACGTTTGCATCTTCATTGATCGAGGTTTCTCGAGGTGAAAAGATGTCCTGAATGATCGAGGTGTTTTGAGGCAAAAAGATTTCTTCCTTTTTAGGTTCTGGTGTTGTGGTCGTTTCCTCTTTAGGTTCTGGTGTTGTGGTTGTTTCCTCGATCACCTTAGGAGTAGTTACTGCTTCCTCGACTGCCGTTGAAAAATCTGAAATAAAATAATAAAAAAATTTAATTTCAAAACATAGAATACATTTAAAATATTTTAAAAAAATATATAATATCGATACAATCGATTAACATATTAACAATCTAAAAAAACTAAAAAACATTTTAATTCAATTAATATTTTCCTTATCTTTGTAACTTCTTATTCTTCACCTTGTTTCAAATTAGTAACGATAATCAATCAAAATGTACAATCACTTATTTACCTTCAACAATTGGTTTGGTCTCCTCCTTTTGATTGACTGGAGTTGAAAAGTCATAGTCAAGATCTTGATTCTTGACCGAAACAACAAGCAGTAAAAGTATGAAAATCTTCATTGCAAAGTTTTTTCATGAACTGAAATTTAAGTACGTTTTAACACCCTTTTATAGGAGCTTGTCCTCCTTTTCCGTTACGGAACACCAGCCTCTAACTTGTAATTGTTCGTTGAGGTTGGCTGAACGGATTTTGTCTTTTCTCTCTTTTTCGAGAGCAATCAGCCTGTCTTCCTCAGCCCTTTTTGCTTTCAGTTCTTTCTCTTCTTTCTCTTCTTTCTTTTC
>Ga0207934_1000136_pt1 | contig 12167 bp, 6 predicted proteins | sample LakMenE22Apr09ns_FD_150724 | JGI IMG/M metagenome (GOLD analysis project Ga0207934, IMG submission 150724) | Freshwater microbial communities from Lake Mendota, WI - 22APR2009 deep hole epilimnion (SPAdes) | ecosystem: Environmental > Aquatic > Freshwater > Lake > Epilimnion/Euphotic zone ... | reverse complement strand
CTTTATTCAAATGGTACACAAACACAAAAATCACAATCTCAAATAGGAATTGTGTTTCCAGCAACAATTAATCAATTTGGTGAAAATGGTGGTCATGGAGGTGGTGGTGTTTCATCATATCCTGGTGGCGGCGGAGGTGGTGCTGGTGGTGTTGGGGCAACTTCCGGAGCAAATGAAACAGGACAAAATGGAGGTTTTGGTATAGATAGAGTTGGTGATTTTATATTCAAAGAAAAATTTATTTCATCAATTGGTGATAATGGATGGTTCGCAGGTGGTGGTGGAAGTGCAGGAGGATATCAAAACACAAACTACGCATATGGAAATGGAGGTTCAGCCTTGTTTGGAGGAGGAGGAAATGGCGATGGAGTTGGAAGAGGTATAAATGGTATAAATGGTACAGGTGGTGGTGGTGGTGGTGCAAGATTAGGTGCTGGTGGAGGAAGCGGCGGTTCAGGAATAGTAATTATAAGGTATAGAACAGCAAATATATCTATTATAGACAATGGTAATGTAGGTATTGGAATTACACCTGTTACAAATTCATCATTATTAGAGGTAGCAGGAGATGTTAATATTATTGGGAATTATAGAATAAATAATGTAGATGTTATAAATTCTACAAGTAATTATGTATTATCAACCAGTAATATATTAGCACCACGTATATCTACTGAGATAGGAAATGGAAGTAATTATGTAAGCAGTATAAATACAATATTAAATACTCGTATTAATGATACAAGTAATTATATAGCATCAATAGGAAATATTTCAGTAAATAATGTTAATAGTCAATGGACAACAACATCTTCTGGAATATATTATAATACTCCTATATCTGAATCAATAACTTTACCCAGCGAAATTGGAACAGATATATATATGAGTTTCACTTATACAACAGATACAATAGCAAATTCAGGACAAACACAATATACAATTAATGTACCATCAGGAGGTATAGTATGTGATATATTAATAGTCGGTGGAGGAGGAGGAGGGGGAAATGCTATATACAATTCAAGTCATGAACCAGGTGGAGGTGGTGCTGGCGGTGTTGTTTATATGATTAATAAAACTTTAAATTTTGGAACATATAAAATTAATGTTGGTAATGGTGGAAGCGGAAATACAAATGGAAATAATAGTACAATTACTGATAATAATAATAGTACTCTTACATTTGATAATATTTTATTGATTGGTAAAGGTGGAGGTAAAGGTGCAACAGGTCATCAAACAGTAGGCGGAGATGGTGGTTCAGGAGGTGGCGGAGGACATGATAGGGCAAACGGAGGTTTAGGTACACAAGGTAATACATTTTGGAATGGAACTACATATATTGCTGGTGGTAATAATGGTGCAAAACCAGGAGGGGGGAGTAGTGGAGGAGGAGGTGGTGGTGCGGGGGAAGCAGGAGACGCAGATGGAGGAGGTAGTGGAGGAGACGGAGTCCAAGTTAATATAACTGGAACTAATACATTTTACGCAGGTGGTGGAAATGCGTATTACAACACATCAACAACAAGAAGTGATGGTGGAGGCGGAACTTTAAATGGAACAAGTTCGAGTCAAAATGGTGGAAATGCTCTTCCAAATACAGGAAGTGGTGGTTCTGGTGCTTTTACAGCCAATACCTCAAGTTATACAGGAGGGTCAGGCGGTTCAGGAATTGTAATTATAAGATATAATACATTTTTACCACTTACATCACAAAATTCTATAATTTCAGCACCTATAATAACACCTACTACTACAACAGTATTACCAGGGATAACGTCAGGAACTATAGATATAGATAGATATATTATATTAACTTATACATCAGACAATACAGGAACAGGGCAAACACAATATAATATTAATATTCCAACAGACAATATAATATGTGATATATTAATGGTTGGAGGTGGTGGGGCAGGAGGCAAAGATATTGGAGGAGGTGGTGGAGGAGCAGCTGTATTATATGGAACAAATATAAGTATCGCAAAAAGAAATTATATTGTCAAAGTTGGAAGAGGTGCTACACCAGGAGAAGTTAGAGGTAAACCAACAGAAGGGTTTGGAGCTACAATTTTAGGAGGAGGATGTGCGAGCAATACAGGATGGGACCCGCCAAATGCTAATGGTGGTGGAAATACTGGCGGAAGTGGTGCTGGTGGCAAAGGTGTTCAAGCAGGTTATTCTGTTCCATCAGGAGGAAGATTTGGAATTTCAACAAAAGGACCAATTCTTGCCAGTTCAATTATTTATAATGGAAATCTTGGGGGTTCAGGTATGGTTCAAGGAGCTAGTGGAACGAAGGTAGCAGGTGGAGGTGGTGGAGGTGCTGTTTCCAAAGGTTCTGATGCAACAATAGCAACAGGTAGAGGTGGTGATGGCGGAGATGGAGTTGAAATCAATATAATAGGAACTTCATATTGGTGGGGAGCTGGCGGTGGAGGTAATACAGAAGGTATTAATAATACTATTACAGGTGGGAATGGTGGAAAAGGAGGAGGAGGTTCAGGAGGAGGATCATTAGCAGGTACAATAGGTCAAACAATTAATGGTAATGTTGGAACTAATGGTTATGGTGTTGCTTCTGGAAAAAACGCTGGTAGTGGTACAGGTTCAGGTGGTGGAGGTGCAAGATACACAGACACAGTAGGCGGAACTGGTGGTTCAGGCATTATTATTATAAGGTATAGGAATAGGCCATCTATAACAAATGTAGGAATTGGAACAACAAACCCAACAACAGAATTACATGTATATGATGATACAACTAATAATACAGCTGTTACAATACAGAATAATTATCTAGACCCAGTAGTTATAACACCAAATAATAGACATACTGTAACAGAAACAATAGAAAATAATAAATATTACAGGACATTAACATTTACATATAATGTAACATATCCAGTATTAGCAGATGATGTTAACAATTTAGTAGCATGGTATAAGTTAGATGGTAATTTAATAAGTAGTTCGCGTGGAACAGGACCAGCAACTTTACCTAATGGTAATATTACATATACTACTGATACTACTAAGTTCTCAAATTTACCAAACTATATATCCGCAACATTTAATGGAACAGCTGCGGCTACAGGAGCATATGCTTTAACGCCAGTAATTAATAAAAATGTTCCATTATCTATTGCGTTTTGGTTTATGACAACAGGAACAGAATATTATACTATAATGGGGTATGGTGATAAATCTGTAAATAATCCTAAAATTCAATTTGATTTCAATCTTATAAGTGGAACATCGTATAGATTAATTGTTTATACAGCATTGAATAATCAATGGACTATTTCACCGGCAGCAACTGGATTATCATTAAATACTTGGTATTTTTGTGTATATACATTATCAAATACCAGTCCAGTAAATTGTATACTATATATAAATGGAACACAGCGTGCAACAGGAAGTGGTAATGCAGGACAATATTTAACTCTTTACAAAGATTTAACAATAGGTGCCAGTGGAGATGGTGGGCGTGGATTTGTAGGACAAATAGCAGATGTTAGAATATATAATAAAGTTTTATCATTAGCAGAAATAACTACATTATATACTGTTAATACTCCCGCATCAATAGTAAGTACAATAAACTTTCGTATTCCAACGGCTATAATTGTAAATGGAGGTTCGTCAGTTACAGTACAAGGATTATATAATATATCAGTTGGTCCTACAAATTCATCAGTTCTTAAAGCACAAACGCAAACAGTTGACCCTTATCCTTCAACAGCGACAACAACAATATCAATTAAATATGAATACAAAGATGCTACATTATCGCTACCTAAATTAATAGATGTTCCTGGAACAACTACAACAACAATTGGAACAACAGATAGATGTATATCATTCCCATATACAACTGAAACAATCGCAAATTCAGGACAGACTGAGTATATATTTTCACCATCTGAATCAATATTATGTGATATATTATTAGTTGGAGGCGGAGGCTCTGGTGGTAATGCGGGTGGTTCTGGTGGTGGAGGAGATGTATTAGAATTTAATAATATTAATTTAAATGCAGGTAATTATAGAATACTTGTTGGAAACGGTGGTATTATTGTCCAGAACAATAATGTTACAGGTACAGTAGGTAAGAATTCTTCTATAACTATTAATAATAATACAATAACAGCAGCTGGTGGCGGCGGAGGTCAAGCAGTTTCAACATCTGCACCATCTGCTATTCCAACGGCAACATTTTTACATCCAATTACCTTAGTATCTGTAACATCATCTGGTGGAGGAGGAGGTGGTGCGCAATCTGCTAATGGCGCAATTGGAACAGGTATTTCAGGTAATGGAGGTAAAAATGCGGATAATAACGGAAATACTGGTGGAGCAGGAGGTGGTGCTGCTCCACCTCCATTAGGTAATGGAGGAAATAGTTCTATTGGTACACCATCATATACTGGAACAGGTGGCATGGGTATATCATCATATATAACAGGGACACTTATAGAATATGGTGGCGGAGGTGGCGGAACAAGATGGAATTACTCTGTAACTACACCAGGTACAGCATCCGGTGGAGGTGGGTATCAGAGAGGTAATGTTATGCCTGGTGAAGTTTGGGGACCAATACATTATTTTTCAGAAGATGGTAGAGGTGGAGGAGGATCACAAAATAGCGGTGGTTCAGGAATTGTTATTATTAGATATAGAAAAGTTATATCATCAGCATCTATTGAATTAATTAGATTATCAAATAATAGTGTAAGAGAAATAGTTATTGCTGGTACAACATCAACAGTAATTGGTAATGATAGATGTATTAGTTTCCTTTATTCTGGGTCAGCGTCAACTACGGATTATACTTTTACAACTACCGAATCAATAAATTGTGATATATTAGTAATTGGAGGAGGCGGAGGTGGTGGAGGAACAGCAGGTGGTGGTGGTGGTGCTGGTGGTTTAATTTATATTACAAATATATATATTCAAGCTGGAACTACTACTATTGTTAAAGTAGGAAAGGGAGGAGCTACAGCAACAAATGGGACTACATCATCATTTGGTACATTATATAATGCGATAGGAGGTGGTTCTGGTTCAACTATGGATGGGTCACCATCTATTGGAGGTTCTGGTGGTGGTGGAAGTAGAAATCCAGGTGCTGTTTCTGGAACTAATGTAGAAGGTCAAGCAGGTGCTGTTGGAACAATAGGTCAAGGTAATTCAGGCGGAACAGGAAAAAATCAACATGGGCAAAATTCAGGAGGTGGTGGTGGAGGTGGTGCTGGTGGTGTAGGTTTTTCTGCGTTTACTACTGGCAGAGGTGCAAATGGAGGTATAGGATTAGCAAATTCAATAACTGGAACTATTACATATTATGCTGGTGGAGGAGGTGGAGGTTCTGGATCTGATTTTACTATTGCAGGTTCAGGTGGTTTAGGAGGTGGAGGTAATGGTTCTATATGGGCAAATACAGGGGGTAATGGAACTCCAAATACAGGAGGAGGTGGTGGAGGAGGACCCTCTTATCCAGGTAATGGTGTTGCAGGTGGTTCTGGTGGTTCAGGTATTGTTATAATGAGATATAGAAGAGTAGCAAATTATAAAATAGGAAATTTTAGTGGTGATTTTAAAATCATAGCGACATCAACAGCAAATAATAATACAGAGTATTTGAGAATAGCAGAGAATGGTTCGTCAATATACAATGCTACTGGTACTCCTTTATGGTCTACTGTATCAGATAAACGTATAAAAGAGAATATAGAGCGTGCTTCATATGAAAAATGTTATAATAATATAAATAATTTAGAATTATATAGATTTAATTATATAAGTGAATTAAATAATATTAACAAAGATTTAAAGCAGTTAGGATATATAGCACAGGAAGTAAATGAAATATTTCCAAAATCTGTATCATCACAAACACTTTATAATGGTTCTTTAAGCATATCAGACTTATTATCAATAGATATAACGCAGATTAACTATACACTATTTGGGTCTGTTAAGAGATTAATAGAATTAATTAATAATAAAATACTACGTTTAGAAAAATTAGAAAATATTTTAAATATAAATAACAGTCAAAATAAAATTACAAGTAATTTAATAGTTGAAGAACTTACTAGTAATATAGTTGTTGATACAATAACTAGTAATTTAAACTCTTAAACATTTGAAACAATAAAAAATTTATGAACAATACGTTCATAGGCATAAACAATAATATTCTATTGAATAATATAAACATTTAAGTATTAGTACATATTACAATTATAATTTATAGTTTTTGTAAATCAGCATTTTATTTAAGGCTTATAATATATATTACTATAATTATGAATAAAAGAAATATATATCTATATTGGATTGGTAAAGAAAATAAATTAATATCTATATTAAGAAATTTGATATATTTACATTCAACAAATGGTGTTGGTTATAAAATACATCTTATAACAGATAAAAACATAGGTGATTATATAAAGGATATACCAAATAATTTTAGTAATTTATGTCCAAAACATCAAGCAGATTTTGTAAGAGTAAATGTTATTTGCGATTATGGAGGTATATGGTTAGATAGTGATACAATTGTAATGGATTCATTAGATAGTTTATTTGATTTTATTGAAACAAATAATGGATTTTTTGTAGTAGAAGATAATAGTACTTATTGGAAAGGTATTTTTGGCAGTAGACCAAACACTCCCTTAATGATTGAATGGAAAAGACAAATGACTAATTTATTATATTCCAGATTAGAAAATGATTGGACTGATATTGTAAATTCTATGCTAGATACTCTATATATTGAAAAAGCAAAATTATATGACAATTATAAAATATTTAATGGGTTAGATAATTTATTTCCAGTTACTAGGAATGATTGCGAAATCGAATATATAGGTAAACCATATGATAATTATAAACAATTAATTCGCGAATATCAACCATTAGTAGTTTTAGTTAACTCTGTATATGAAAAAATAGAAAGTAAAACAATGAAAGAAATATTAGAAAGTAAGATGCCTTTAAATTATTTTATAAATAAATCTTTTGAAAATATGAAATTAATAGATTATGATTTTGTTGAAATTGGAACAAGTGATTTTGATACTTTGATAGAAAGTGCTGATGATAATACTAAGGGCATTTCAGTAGATGCGGTATCATATTATATTGATAAGTTACCAGATAAATTAAATTGTAAAAAAATAAATGTGGGGATTTCAAATATTAATTCAACATTAGATGTTTATTATATACCTGAACACATAATAATTAAATATAATTTACCAGGATGTCTTAAAGGATGTAATACTATAAATACATATCATCCTCTACATATAAAATGGGGTCTTTCACAATTCTGTAAAATAGACAAAGTAAAAGTAATTACAACTTATGAATTATTTTATCAAAATAATGTAAGAAATGTCAAGTTTTTAAAAATAGATGCTGAAGGTCATGATGTTACTATTTTAAAATCATTATTTTCATATATAAGTTATTTACCTATAAATTTTTATCCAAATAAGATATCATTTGAAACAAATGAAAATTCAAGTAAAATAGACGTAGATGAAATTATAAATTTATATTGTTCTATAGGTTATACATTAGAATATAGGGGTCATGATAGTATATTAGTTTTTGAATCATTATAAATGACTAATAATTTACACAAGAGAATAAAGAAGGATATATTAGGGAATGGAAGTGAATGAGTTAAATTAAATTATATTTACAAATAATAATAATAAAATATAATTATAGAAAGTTTATAAATAGAACATTATGGTAAAAAAGGGAGGAGTAAGCCCAAGTAAATCAGGAAGCCCAAAAAGTCCAAGTAAATCAGATAAAAAGGAAAGCACAGCGAAAAGAACATCCCCAATAAATATTACAAAGATAGCGGAGGATCTTCAAATAAAGATATTAGAGTCAGTATTTAAATTTTCGGATATACTAGATAATAAATCAATAAAAGATTACATACAATTAAAGTCAAATGTAGCAAAAATAAATAGGAGTTTTAGAAGATCATATTCATCAATTATACCATCATTTAAGGAGATAACAAGGATCAAGTTAAATAAATTAATGATAGACGAGGATATATTAGGAGTATTAAAGATGACGAATGCGAAGAATATAGAGAGTATAGAATTGCGAGATATATCATTTGATAGTAAGGGAACATGTAATGAATTTATAGATTTTTTTAGTAAAAATAAGAAAGTGAAGAGAGTAATATTAGATAAGGTGGAAGTGAAGATTGAGGAATTATTAAGAATACTAGTAACATTCAAGGGACAAGAATGGCTGGAGATAAAGGGATATGAACTAACATATAATGAATATCATAAATTTATCAAGGTATTGCTATATTCAAAACAATTAAAATATTTAACATTTAAAGAGAATATAATAGATAAGAGGTATTATACATATTTGTTTACGAAAGATGAAGAGAACAATGTATATATAGATAATGAGAGATATTTAATAAATATATCGAATGAGAATAATAGTAGATGGGGGATGAGAATAAGGAGTATGGAAGGGATAATATTGAGGGAAATAGAGGTGAATATAGTAGGGAATGATGTAGCGAATGAGTACGGAGTATATAGGAATTTCAGGAATGATTTTGGGGGGGAACATAATAATTTAATTTAAATATTTATTTAGTTTTTTTTGTAGATTTTTTTGTAGGTTTTTTGCCACCAATAGAATTTCTAATATTTTTGTGTGAACTAGAACTTTTACCGAGGTCAAGAAATACAGGTTTTTGTTTTTTAGTAAATAAAGTTTTTTTCAAATTATTAGTGAGGTTACTTAATTTATTGATTAAATTTAATTTAGGAGGAGGATTAGGAGGATTATAAAATTCATTAATACTATTTCTAATATCATGGGAAGTGAAAGGCTTATTAGTATCACGGAGCTTAGGAGGGGAGATACTAATACTATGGGACCTTACTTTTAAAGGAGGTGGTGAAGTATTAACTTTTCGAAGGTCAGGAAGCTTTAAAGGTGAAATATTTCTAGGAGGACTTTTACCAAGATTAAGATGAATATTAGCGGGGGATATATTTTTTTTTCCAGGTTTATTAAAAGGGAACATAAAATAGTACTCTACTAATTGAAAAAAATAATAAAAAGTGATAAAAATAATAAATTAAAAGAATAAATGGAAATAATAGAGGAGAAGAAAGAGAAGAAGAGTAATGCGGAGAATAATAGGGTGTATAGAGAGAGGAAGAAGGAAGAGATAAATGCGAGGAGGAGGGAACAAAGAAATAAAAATAAAGCAATAAAAAATGTTACAATAGAATACGAAGTAAAGAAATTAAAGAAGATAGGTAAATTACCTGAATTAAGGCAAAGAGAAGATATCGCAGATATAACAAAAAATAATTATATATCATATATAAAAAATTTTTATAAGAAGAATAATGGAGAAGACCTAGAAGAAGATAGCGAGATAATAAAGAAGATAAGAGGAGAAGAATTTAATTCATTAAAGATATCAAAAAAATTCAAAGAATTAATAAATATAAATATAGAAGCGATAAAAGAAAATCCAACAGATGTTAAGAATATATATAGTATATTTCGTGGAATTAGAGGATTTACAGAAATAAGCAAGATATTATACCCATATTTGAAGGATTATGCTGAGCAATATGATGAAAAGAGAAGTATTATACTAGCAGATGATAATAATTTAAGAATAAGTTTTGAGAGTGAAGATATAAAAAATAATATAAATAAACTTACAGACAGGATAGATAAGATAATATATGGATATATGATGATAATGAATGGTAGAATTCATGATCTACGATATACTAAAATAAGTAATAATAAGGAAGAAATAAGAGATAAAGAATATAACTATATATATAATGGTAAATATTATATAAATAATACAAAAAACAAGAAAATACAAATATTAGAGATATCGGAAGACTTTAAAGAATTATATGATATTAATAATGAAGGATATATATTAGGAGAATTAATGCCAGCTTCAACACTAACACAGAGAATACAAAGAATTACATTAAAAATATATGGAAATATATATACAGCATCAAACATAAGACATTTATACGCTACATATATAAATAATAAAGGGTCTAGTTATAAAGAAAGGAAAGAAACAGCAACAAAGGCAGGACATAGTATAGAACAACAGATAAAATACACATATAGAAATCAGATATAGCTATTAAATTATATTATTTTTTACATAATATTTATAATATTATATATTTATATGACAACAAAGATAGAAAAAATAAAAACAAAAGCAAAGCCTAAAATGAATAAAAAGAAGGGAGGTGTAGGTAGTAAAAGTAAATCAAGTAATTCATTGGATAAGAATGGGATTATATCAAGAAGGACGCCGATAAACATAACAACAATAGGGGATGATGCGCGTTTACTAATATTAGAGTCAGCATTTAAGTTTACAGATATAATAGATAATAAAACAATAACGGATTATATAAGATTAAGATCAAACATACCGAAAATAAGTAAGAGTTTTAAGGAAACAATTGGGAGCATGAAGCCAACATTTAAGAAGGTAAGTATTATTAACTTACATGACATAGAAATAACGAAGGATATAATAGTATTTTTAAGTATGATAGATGAGAGGAAGATAGTAAGCGTGGTATTGCGGAATATAACATTTGATAGTACGAAAACGCGAAATATATTTACGGATTTAGTGAGTAAGTATAGGAATATAAGGAATATAATATTAGAGAATGCTGGAATAAAGATAGAGGAAATATTAATAATATTAAGAACATACAAAAGACTTCAATGGCTTGAGATAAGCCGATATGAATTAACAGATTATGAGTATCATAATTTTATCAAGATCATGATATATTCAAAGGAAATAAAATATTTAACATTTAAGAGGAATATAATAGACAGGAAATATAATTTATATTTGTTTACGAAGGATGAAGACAATGTAATATATATAGATAATGAACGATATAATATATATATATCAAAGGAAGATAATGATAGCTGGGGTATGATTATAAAGAGGGACAATGGTAGTTTTATAAAGAAAATAGAGGTGAATATAGTAGGGAATGATGTAGCGAATTATATGGGATCGTATAAGAATTTTAGGAATGACTTTGCGGAATATATAAAATTTATAGAAATGTAAAAAGTAGTTAAATTATTTTTTGGTAGATTTTTTAAGAGATTTTTTTGGAGATTTTTTAAGAGGTTTTTTTGGAGATTTTTTAAGAGGTTTTTTTGGAGATTTTTTGGGAAGTTTTTTGGGAGATTTTTTGGGAAGTTTTTTGGGAGATTTTTTGGGAAGTTTTTTGGGAGATTTTTTGGGAAGTTTTTTGGGAGATTTTTTGGGAAGTTTTTTGGGAGATTTTTTAATTATTTTTCCCCCATATTTAAAAGTTTCCTTTCCTTTATCTAAAATAGATTTATTTTGTACAAAAGTATCGTTATTTTTGTGTGGGGGGCTTGTACCAAGATTAAGATGTACATATTCTTCATTTGGAAATAATGTTTTCCCTACATTTTTTTTTAAATTTTTTGCTGCCCTAAATATTTTAGTTGTTAAACTTATATTAGGGTTTTTATAATGGGTAGGTGTTTGATAGTCATTCACACTTTGTATTATATCATGCGGTGTAAATGATTTATTAGTTTCTATGTGTTTTTGAGGGGATATACTTCTTGAATATTGCTTAGGGCTTACTCCAAGGTTAAGTTGAATAGTTGCGGGGGTTAATTGTCTATTTGTTGATTTTTTAAATAATAACATTATATACTCTACTATAAATTTTGAAAATATATATATAAATTGATAGAAATAATATAGTATTAATAAAAAAATATAAAGTAGTTATTATGACACATATCTTGTATTTGGGAATTGACAGATCATGAATGATCGCCTAACTATGCGTATGAAGGGTTAGCGTATCACAGTGTACAGATTAACAGTGTGTTTGTGAGGGTTAGCAAATCACTGTATACAGTCTTACTATGTGTACGAGGGTTAGCAAATCACGGCATACAGTCTAACTATGTGTACGAGGGTTAGCAAATCACGGCATACAGTCTAACTATGTGTACGAGGGTTAGCAAATCACGGCGTATAGATAATA
>Ga0207934_1000135_pt1 | contig 12167 bp, 9 predicted proteins | sample LakMenE22Apr09ns_FD_150724 | JGI IMG/M metagenome (GOLD analysis project Ga0207934, IMG submission 150724) | Freshwater microbial communities from Lake Mendota, WI - 22APR2009 deep hole epilimnion (SPAdes) | ecosystem: Environmental > Aquatic > Freshwater > Lake > Epilimnion/Euphotic zone ... | reverse complement strand
ATAGAATCTTTTCAAATAAAAGAATTGGTATATAAGAATATTACGTGGAATGTTAAACGTGGTATTATAGAAATGATTAAAATACTTAAATACAATGATGATAATACATTTTCGTTATTAAAAAAACAAACACCCGAAGAATGTAATAAGACTACGAATTCAACAGATGTTAATGCTAATTCAACAGCAACAACAGCAACAGATGTTAATTCAACAGATGTTAATGCGAATTCAACTAATGTATATATTGGTGATTCTAAGAAAAAAGTTTCATCGAGGACTATTATAACAAAAGATTCTGAAAAAATTATAAATGAAGAATTACTTTATTTTATCTTGAAAAGAGTTCAGAATGGTACAATTGAACCTTCAAAAGAAGACAAGGAAAAGTTTGCAGAAAGACTTAAAATCAAATTAAAAATCAAAAAAATAACAGTAAATGATAAAGTAAAAATTTTTGAAAAATACAATGAGATTTTAGATGTTGTTATAAATAATAAACAATAAATAATAAACAATAAACAATAAATAATAAACAATAAATAATAAACAATAACAGTGTATCTTGTTAGTTTAAATTTAGAAAATAAAAACCATAATAATTATAAGTATTTATTATGGGTGCAATTTGGTTATTATTTTATAATATGAAAAATCCTCCTATAAACATTGATGTTTCCAAGTCTTTTATGAAAATGAAAGCAAGAGGAGAAGATGATACACAAACAGGTATAGAAACAACACAAGCTATAACAAACATGAATAGGAATCAAATATCGAATTATCTTAATAAACGAGAAATTGCAGAATACAGACCTATTGTATTTCAATATGGTTATCATAGAATGAGTGTGAACGATGCATCTTTAGATGGTTCCCAACCATTTGATGATCCTATTTCTCACAAGTTAATAAAGTATCCAGAATTAAGATCAAGATTAAAAAGAAAATTATTGTGTAATGGTGAAATATATAATTATAATAGTTTAGTTTCAGATAATAAATTTACTGATAGAGATTTACAATCATCAAGTGATGTTGAAGTAATTTTGCCATTGTATATTAAAAACGTTCAAGAATGTGGCGATTCTACTATGGCTTTGAAACGATGTCTTGGACAATTAAATGGAGATTATAGTTTTGTGATAATGGAAAATACATCAAGTTTTATTTTGAAGGATATTAATATTTTTGTTGCAAGAGATTGTTTTGGTACAAAACCAATGTATATGGTAAAATATGTTCCTACAAAACCAGAAAGTAATAAAAATGATATGTTTTACATGTTTGTTAGTGAAATTAAGGGTATTCCATTGCATATATTAAATGATTCTGAATATATTATAACAGAGGTTCCGCCTGGGACGTTTTGGTCATATCAAAATTCTATAATTAATAAATCAACAGAAGATTTCGTAGAATTTTATAATTTTAACATGTATAAAACTTTGGATAATTGTACTATAAACACGGCTGATCCAGAGACTATATCAAAATTATATAGTAATATAAATAGTACTGTTAAAACTAGTATTATAGACAGATATGAATTATCTGAACAAAATATTGGTGTATTGTTATCTGGCGGATTTGATAGTTGTATTATATTAAGTATTTTGGTAAATTATCTTGTAAGCAAATACAATTACAGTAAACCACTTGAAGTTTTTACTATTGGAGATCCAGATAATTCTGACGTAATAAATGCCAGTTTTCATGTAGAGTATTTGGAAGAGCATTATGGTATAGATATTCATCATCATATAGTACAAATTAATGATATGAATTTGGTAAAAACAGAGATTACAAATGTAATTTTACAATTAGAAACATATGATAGTGTCACAGTTCAAAAAGCAATACCAATGTCATTTTTATTAAAGTATATTAAACAATATACTGATGTAAAAGTTTTGTTAAGTGGCGAAGGCTTAGATGAATTGTGTGGTTATTATGAATTATTTGGATTATCAGATAGTGATTTCCAAAAACAAAGTGTTCGTTTATTAGAAAATTTGAACAAATATGATTTATTAAGAGCAGATAAATTGGCTGGGTCGTATGGATTAGAGATAAGACATCCCTTTTTAGATTTGAAATTCGTGGAATATATTTTATCAATACACCCTATGTTAAAAAGGCCTCAAATGTCTGGATATTCGGAAAATCCAGTTGAAAAATATATTATTAGAATGGCATTTGACACTGATAGTTCAATACATATAGACAAACGAATATTATGGGGTCATCGTCAAGACGTTAGATATAGTTTTAATAGCATAGTAGAATATCTACAAGAATTTTTTAATGAAATGTATACAGATTTAGATTTTTCTGGATATGTAGATAGATTAAATATAAGTCCAGAATTCTCAAATTTAATACCTGATACAAAAGAAGAAATGCATTATAAAAAAATATTTGATACTTATTATCCATGCACATCAAATGTATTGCAATTATATTGGAATCTTTTGTGGAAAAATGACAAATAAATACAATTTAGTTAATTATTAATTTAGTAAACTTTTTTTACAAAATAATAGTAGTAAAACATGGAAATTATTATATTATTTTGTCTAATTATAGTTATCTTTGCTCTTTATATATTAATTCCAGGTACACAATTTCCAGAACTCGGAAAAATAATATTACAAAGCTATGGAGAAGATGATAAAAAATTAGAGAAGGGGGTAGAAGAAAAAAAATTAGAGAAGGGGGTAGAAGAAAAAAAATTAGAGAAGGGGGTAGAAGAGAAAGATGATAAAAAATTAGATAAAAAGAACGAAAATGATCCAAATATTATAAAAATACAAATTTCAGATTTGAAAACAAAAGTTTTTGAGTTGGAAAATGAAAGGGGGGAATTACAAGTTTTATTAACTGGTAAAGAAGAACAAAATAAATTATTAGGTAAAAATATATTAGGTAAATTTACAAATGGAGAACTTGTTGATAATGAGGGAAGATGTGTATATATTGCAGATTCTACAAAAGGAGATTTAACATTCTTACAAGTAAAAAATACAACAAAATGCAATCCTATATTTTCATATGAACCAAATTATAAACAAATAAGTGTCAAAGTAGGTACATCTACAAAATGTATAGATGCTTTTAATGAAAATGAAATAGTTCTAAACGATTGTATAAAAAATTCGCAAAAACAAAAATTCGATTACTATCCATTGTTTAATGGGAAATTTAAGTCGCAATTGTATTCAAAATGTTTATCATATAATAAAGAAAGCAATATACTACAACTTAAACAATGTGACGTTGATGAAAGCATTGTTGCAAAAGATTCCAATAAATATTTATATTTGGAAAATGTATAAACGTTTAAAAATGCGTGTTTTTATATTTGTTAATATATAAATGGATAAATTAACAGATATACTTACTACTTTTTTTGTAAATTCTAAACCTGGTTTAAAAAAATCAAAAGGTATTTCTGAAAGTTCATCAGAAAGTTCATCAGAAAGTTCATCAGAAAGTTCATCTAAAAATTCATCAGAAAGTTCATCTAAAAGTTCATCTAAAAGATCATCTAAAAGTTCATCTAAAAGTTCATCTAAAAGTTCAGATAGTACAACGCAAAAACCTGAAAAAAAACATGAAGAAAAACAAACAGATATATATAGTGATTTAAGTTCGTTGAATGAAAATATTAAACAAGAACCACAAGAAAGACAACAAGAAGTATCACAAGAACAAGAAGTATCACAAGAACAAGAAGTATCACAAGAACAACAAGAACAAGAAGTATCACAAGAACAACAAGAACAAGAAGAAGAAATTCAAGATGAAAGTAATATTGGTTTAAAAAAATATATATTAAAGCCTAGTCAATTTTATAAAAAGAATATTAGTATTGTTACAGATGGTATTGAAAGTGGTATTGATATTCTAAGTGATCTATTGTACAAATTAAGTTTAATTAGGGATGTTGATAAAATTTATGATAATACTATACATATTGTGTCAGATATAGATAACAAGAAGTTATATAAACAAATGTTGTTGGATAATCCTTATTTATATTTTACTGATTTTGATGTGAAACATGTATTAACTAAAAAGAATATAACAGAATCAATATCAGATAAAAGATCTATTTATATATTTGATAATATTATGGTAAATAAATATAAAGATTTAGTTAATTCTATGATTGATAAAAACGTTCACGTTTTAGTATTAAGTAATCACGAAGATAAAACTGGTTTTGATACACATTCTTATTTAGGGGTGGAAAAGATTTTATTATATAAACCAAATAAACTAAAAATGATACATAAGAAATTTTATAGATATTATGTTAAACCATTGTCACTTTTTACAGATTTCGAAAGTTATTATATTACGGTAAATGATGAAAACTTGGATCTAAAGTATATTATAATTAAAGATGATGAATTAAGATATAATTAAGAGTTATATTTATATTAATTAATAGATTTATATTAATTAATAGAGTTATTTATATTGTATATTGTATTTATTACATATCTGCCCATGAAATAGGTTCTTTTGGTGATAAATTTTCAAAGTTTGTTGTAGTGTCGTTATGTAATTTCTTATTGAAAGATACTTTTAAAATACCATTTTCTAGATTTAAATTATTGTCAAATTGTTCTACTGTTCCTGGTAGTTTAATTCGTCTTGTAAAATCATTAAATTTAGATTCTTTGTAAACAATACGATCAGTTTCTAATAAATCATCTGGGATTTTAGTACCAGAAATTAAAACAATTTGATCTTCTTTAATTTTTACAGAGATAGATGATTTATCAATACCTGGTAATTCAATTCTTACTAAATAACAATAATCTCTTTCAACTAAATCTACCTTTGGACTATGGATTCGTCTTTGAAGGTTTTTAATTTCTTGTTCTTGACGGGAAATATTTGTAGGATTTTTAGAATGATTGTATTGCACTTTTTTAAAGCCGTCGTTGTCTTGAAAGGACATTGTAACTACTATTAATACTATATTTACACTTTTACTTTTAAATCAATTTTTTTATAAATATTAGATGTTTAAAAATTTAACAGAATCTCCATCTGTTTCCACAATTATGACAATAACAAAACTTTGTCGTCGGTTCATCTGCACTTCTAGTCTGACGTTCATTGTATTCTGTTTTATAACTTTTACATTTTCCACATTTGAATAACCCATCTGGTTGTTCCAGTTTTATAGGAGCATCGTTGTTAGTATTTGTACAGTACATTTCCATTAAAGCCTTGTATTTTTCAGGAAATAGTTTATCTGGAGTAAAAAAACACAGTTCAAATTCATTAAACTCTTTTTGTAATAATCTTTCTAATAGACCAGTGTTTTGAATATTACCATTAGGATTTAAATTATTATATATAATAACACACTTGTTTATATAAATATTGTTAAATACATTATTCCAAGTTTCACGTGGTGATCTTTTAAAATGTAAACTTAATGCTCTATTAAATATACCACGTTCTATATTTAGAGCTATTTTTTGAATATCTTCATCTGTATAGTGATAATCTTTCTTATCTACGTGTGATAAGAGTAAATTTGAAAATTTTTCATATACCTTTTTTCTTTGAGGATGGTTAGGTATAGCTTTTTCTAATAACATATGTTAGTTTACTATATTTATATAAAAATTTCAACTTTTTTATTTCTATATATATAGTATATAATGTCCAGATTGGCATCACCATCTTTTTCAATTTCTGATATACCTAGCATTCCAACATCAGATGATCTTGGAAAATACGTTAATGAAAATATAGAAGAATTGTCATTTGATGATATATCGTCTGAAAAATCTTACGGATCATCTCATTCTTCTTATTTCAAAAAAAGTCCCCAAAAAAGTCCAATTAAATCACCAAAACCTAAAAGGGCTAAGACAAAGAGTAAACCTAAAAGGGCTAAAACAAAGAGTAAGCGTAAAACAAAAAGTAAACGTAAATCGGTTAAGCGTAAAACAGTTAAACGTAAATCTGTTAAGCGTAAATCAAAGAGTAAGCGTAAATCTGTTAAGCGTAAATCTGTTAAACGTAAATCTGTTAAGCGTAAATCAAAGAGTAAGCGTAAATCAAAGAGTAAGCGTAAATCAAAGAGTAAGCGTAAATCTGTTAAGCGTAAAACAAAGAGTAAACGTAAATCGGTTAAACCTAAAAGGGCTAAAACAAAGAGTAAGCGTAAATCTGTTAAGCGTAAATCTGTTAAGCGTAAATCTGTTAAGCGTAAAACAAAGAGTAAACGTAAATCGGTTAAACCTAAAAGGGCTAAGACAAAGAGTAAACGTAAATCGGTTAAACCTAAAAGGGCTAAGACAAAGAGTAAACCTAAAAGGGCTAAGACAAAGAGTAAACGTAAATCAGTTAAACCTAAAAGGGCTAAAACAAGTAAACGTAAATCGGTTAAGAGTAAATCAGTTAAACGTAAATCGGTTAAGAGTAAATCAGTTAAACGTAAATCGGTTAAGAGTAAAAGGGTTAAAACAAAGAGTAAGCGTAAATCTAAAAGTAAATCGGTTAAGCGTAAATCTAAAAGTAAATCGGTTAAGCGTAAATCTAAAAAGACAAAAAGCAAGCGTAAATCTAAAAAGACAAAAACTAAAAGTAAGCGTAAATCTAAAAAATGAAAAAATAAGCGAATGTAAAAATTGTTTTAATATATAATAAAAAGTTTTATTACAGAAAAATATATTAAAACAAAAAATTATTTTATTTTGGTATAATATAATAAATATGGATTACGTTAAACTATTCGATGATACTTTAAATGAGAGATTATCTCAACTTGTTCGCAAACCGACCTTAGTTCGTGGTATTGTTCACTTATTATTGATTCTTTATTCGGCACGATTAGCACCAACTTTACCAAGACAAGTTATGTTATTGTTTGAAAATCAATATTTTAAGTTATTTATATTTTCATTGATTTTGTGGACTGCCCAATTTAGTCCTTCAACTTCTATTTTGATTGCAATTGCCTTCATGGTTACTGTTAATTACTCTACTCAAAGACCTTTATGGGAAATGCTTGAAAATATAGAAGAAGCCAATCAAGAAGTCAGTGAGGAATCTGCACCAGAAGCTCCTAATAAAGAAATGGCAGTTGAAGCCACTGCTGCAGTTGTTAATGCCCAAGTAGAAAACACACCAGTTGTTGCAGGAGTTTCTCAAAAAGAAGAAACAATTGTTGTTCAACCAAAAATTGTAGATACACCAGAAGGACCAATTGTTGTTAATCCAACAATTGTTATTGCCCCTATTGTAGTCGAAACTCCATCTGGAGAAAAGATAATTATCAAGCCTGATGTATCTAATGTAAAGGTAGATGAAAAAGCTGCTGCAGCTGTAATGGCTGGTAACGCTGCTCCTGCTCCTGCTCCTATTCCAGTTCAAGCTCCAGTTCCAGTTGCTGTTCCTGAGTTTGCATTTGTTAAAACTGATCCTACTCCTGCTCCTACCCCTGCTCCTGCTCCTACCCCTGCTGAGCCAAAAGAACAACGAGCTGAACCTGCAGGATGTTATCCAATTAGACGTTATGATATGCAAAAAGTATTACCTCAGTCTATGGATGATTATTATGGATCTTGGTCAGCTTAAAATAAAATATTCTAATATTTACTTATAAAATTTTAGAATAATATGTTAGTCTTCTATAACACAATGCTTTAATAATTGTTCCGTTTTATTAACGTCTTCATTTTCTTGAATTTGGCCTGTTGTTTTGGTTTGTTTTATACAAGATATTTTTATATCATTTGTTTCATATTCATCTAAATTAATTTGATTATAAATAGTTTTAGCATTTGTAAAGTGTTGTTTATAAAATGTTCGTCGTTGAGCTGATTGGTTTTTATATACTGAAAAATTATCATGTAAATCGACAATTAATGGATTTTTATCAGTATGATCCTTTCTAAATATTCTTCCAACAATTTGTTCTAATTTACCACTTTCATTTTTTACAGAATTTTTTAAATGTCCAACAAACTTTTTAGGGGTAATTAAAATTAATGTATCTAAATCTTTCTCAGAAACACCTTCTCCAAATGCACTAAAAGTTGCAAAAATAACCTGACTTGCCCTACTCAATTGTAAATCCTTTTGCTTCATTTGACCTAGAAATAATCCATACGTAAAATCAACTGATAAATCTTTATCTAAATCAGTTTTTAAATTTTTCAAATGTTCCCGTCTATCACTAAGAACTAATACTTTTCTGTTGTCATTTGTAACCAAATCTTTAATTAATTCAAGTATTATACGATTTCTTTTAGGCATAGTAATTAATTCTGAAAGCATTGATGTAAATTGTATTTGTTTTTGTCCAGTAAAACGATTGACTACTGATATTTCATTGTATTCTGAACTATCAATCTTGATATATTTTAAAACAGGTGGTAATCCAGATCTTTTAACATCTGATTCGTGTACTATATCACCTATATGATATTTAAAAACATATTCACAACCATCGCTTCTTTTTGGTGTTGCAGAAAGACCTATTGTATACCGACAACATAGTTTACCAAGAACTTGTGAGAAAACACGACTACTCGTATTATGTATCTCATCAATTATAGCAAGAGAAAAGTCTTCAAATAAACTATCAGGATATTCGACTCTAGCTAAACTTTGTAACATTGCTATTACAACATCTGCTCCTTCAACCGATACATTTTTCTGTCCTTGAATAAACCCAACAGTAATACCAGGAATAAATCGTTTTAATTCAGATTCCCATTGTCGCATTAATGGTATTTTGTTTACTACAACTATTGTTTTGACTCGAAGTTTTGATATAATATGTACTGACATTAGCGTTTTTCCAGTACCTGTGCCAGCTTTTAATATACCTCCACCTAATGTTTTACAAGCATTCAAAAGACTATTAACTGGTTCTATTTGATTAGGAAATAAATTCCCAACAAATTGTAAATCATTATCCGATTCCCAATCTTTACCTATATAATTTGGTATATATCTTTTTGGATCACCATATCTTTTAATACCATACATTTTTGGTAAATACAACTTGTTTTTTGTTTCTGTATAAATTGGATAACTTGAATCATCATTGTTGTAATTATTGTATTTTTCATCTTGTAATGGCGTTGCTCTTAAATGTTTTTTAACATATTGTAACTCTTCTTTTGATATTGAATCTTTTTTAACAACGTATCCACGTTTCGATAAATAAGATCCATCCGGGATAATTTTAGGTTGAGTATCTGAATTCATTGTAAAACTTTGATTTTTTATTTAATTCAATTTTACATTAATTCCAATTTGGCGATGGTCCCTTTATAAATGGTGGTGTAAAAGTATAATCTAATGTTAATTCATTTCCTACATCTATATTTTTTATAGAATGAACATCATATGTTTTATTAACAGAGTTGTAAATTAATTGTGTAGTGGGAGACCAGCTGTGATTTATTTTTGAACCAAACGCTGTAACCTGTTTATTATTATCTATTGCTACATCAATATATTGATTTGGAGTTAATGCAATTTTTGAAAAAACACCGATTCCATGAATACTTGATTTTGAAACTATCCAATTCATATATATATATATATTATAATATATGAATTATATTATTTATATTGTTAATTTTTTAATTATCTGTAATACCACGTCTAGTAGAAATTTGAAACCCATCTGTAACATCTATAGATTCTGTTATTTGTAAAGTAAACGAGTAATCTAAATCATTGAACTCATATTCTGTTCCATCATAATTAAGAATTGAAAATTCAAGATCGTTTAATTGATTAAGTGGTGTAGTATCAAAAATTTTAGGATTACTAAGATAAGAGAAAACCATACTACCAGGTGATTGATCTAAACTAATTCTTGCAAAAACATTTTTAACTTTACCTGTATTCATCATCGTTGATAATTGTGGACAGCATAAAAAGGCATAGTTTTCACCTTGTAAATTTATAGATCTATTAAGCAAACTATTTTTAGTATTTGTTTGTTCTCCATTAAAACCGTGTAATAAACTACTAATATACACATTATTACCACCCCCCTTTTCATTAGATAATGCCTTACCAAATATATTATTGAATGTAAATGTATCTTTGTCTAAAATATCTCGTACTTTAAAAGATTTACTATTTATATCATTTGGATTTATACCACCAACCATTTTAGATCCATATATATAAAAATCTTGATGAAACGTAGTAATTCCACTACTACCAGGTGAAGTAATTGCAACACTAAATTTTATAGTAAATGTATCAGATGTTTTAACTGTAATATTATAACCACCATCTATTGGCGGTGTTGAATTTGTCCCGGTTATCCTAACCATATCTCCAGTTGAATAATTGTGACTCAATTGTGTTTGTATTAACAATAAATCATCTGTTGTATTTTGAATACTTAATATTTTATTAAACCCATGATCAGGAAAACTAACAGTCATAAGACCAGTTTGTATATGAGCAGTACCTTTATTAATAGTATCTTGTATATAAGAAACGAGTGGTGTACCAATAACTATTGTGTCGTTATTTGGAACAGCTGATATAGTTTGAGAATTCTTAGATAAATCGGGATTAGATTGAAAGTCTATAAAATTAATATTGTCTCCTACTTCAAGATTATGAGAAGGACATGTAAATGTAGTTGTTGAAACACCCTGTACAACATTTGTTATAGATACTATATGTGATGTTAATGGGTTATTTAATGGAATATAACCATCTAAACCAGCTGATCGAATAATTCCACCAGGTGGACTGGATCCACCAGAAGGCAAAGATCCAGATATTATAAAACTTGTAGTGTCAAATGAATTTACTATAGTATAAATTTCATCTAATATTGGTGTTGAAGTAGTATCATATAAACTTACATTACTACCTATAGAATAGTTGTGATTTGTAAATGTCGATACCAAAATAGTATTTGACGCTGTATTAAATATAGATTGAATACTATAAGTATTTGTATCAAATGTCATTTGACCACTATTATAACTCTCTATTACAAGTGAACTATCTAATAATATATTAAAACTTGTAGATGAAATAATTTGAGTAATTTTCTTATTACCATTAACTGACGGTGTAGTTCCAGAAGCTGTAAAAGTACAAGTTGAACCCACGTTTGCTGATGATAAATTATGAGGTGTTTTTGTTGTAATAGTTGCTTGATACAAGTTGTTAATAGATTTAATAAATGTTTTTATCAAATCAGAACTATTCTCAAGTGGAAATCCTATATTTTGAGAAATAGTTGCAGGTTTTTCACCAAATAAAAACTTAAAAGGAGCAATTCTACCAGATTTAACAGTGTTACCACCACCTTGAAGTGTTTCTCCAGCTTTTATATTGATTTCAAATTGAAAAGAATTGTTATTAATTACTGTAATTTTATGTGATGTATTAAGAGTTGTAGATGGTATACCAGCTAATGTTTTAACACCTTGTAAATAAACATTTTCACCATTTTTATATCCATGATCTGTTAAATTGACTAATATGACCGATGTATTTTCAGAAGTTTGAATTGCATTATTTGATAATTGTTTTAAAATAAGTGAAGTGAATGTAACAATATCAGTATCAATATCTAATGTTACTATAAAATAATGATAATCGCCTATTTTGTCTCTTCGTTTAATTGATGCCAATTTAGATGACATTTCATTTTGTAAACTAGTCGAAATATAACTTCCTATACGTAATTGTACACTATATTCAGGATATGTATTCGTAATTGCATTAATTTTATTTTCTGTTATATCTTCTTTGTTTGTCCAGTATATATTATGATTATTTGCATTTATAACAGCATTTGTATTTGGAAATTCAACACTTGATAAACGAATACTTTTAACATTATAAAACGATTTTCCCAAGAAAATCTTGAAATTACTTGGTTTAACATAAGTAATCTTATCCCTATCACGAGAATCTATACTTACATAAGTAATAACATCCCTAGTACGTCTTCCAGATGACGCCTGGTTTATTGATCCAGGTATACTTTTCATACTAGTTGCAGAATTTTTAACGAAAAAATTAGTATTCATCATATTGGTATCATCTGTATCTTCTTCCAAATGAACACTTCTAATAGACATCCTTTCAATACTATCTCTTAAACGCCTATCCTCATTAATACTACG
>Ga0207934_1000132_pt1 | contig 12393 bp, 25 predicted proteins | sample LakMenE22Apr09ns_FD_150724 | JGI IMG/M metagenome (GOLD analysis project Ga0207934, IMG submission 150724) | Freshwater microbial communities from Lake Mendota, WI - 22APR2009 deep hole epilimnion (SPAdes) | ecosystem: Environmental > Aquatic > Freshwater > Lake > Epilimnion/Euphotic zone ... | reverse complement strand
TAATCTAAAAACTCTTAACGCTGCACTTGAAGCGGTTGTTGCTACTGTACTTGCGGTAATTGCAGTTGTTTGTGCAGTTGTTGCTACTGTACTTGCAGTAATTGCAGTTACAGAACCTGTTTGTATATAATTATAAATACCTTGTATTATTGTTGCATTTTTTATAACTGCACCTAATTGTCTAAAACTATCTATACTTTCTCCTAATGTTTGTAATCCACTTGCAACAGCCATTGCTGACTGAACTTTTAAAATAGCAGCTTCTACATTTTTACTTTCAGTGCCTAATGCACCCATTATTCCTGTAACCGCACTAAATCCACCTGCAACACCAGCTAACGAACCACTTAATGCTTTAAATTTAGCGTCAGGATTAAAGGCTTCTGTTAATGCTTTTGCATCTCCAATTCTATCTCTTAATTCAGCAGCTTTTTTAGCAGCGTTTACTGCTTCTTTAGATGTTGCTCCAAACTTATCAGATAAAATAGCTACTTCTGCCTGTGCATTTCTTAATTGAGTTCTTAAACCAGATACTGATTGTTGAGCAGAATCTAAATTTGATTTTATTTCTAACTCTATTGTTTTCTTTTCAGCCATTTTATTTCTCTTTTGATTTGGTTAAATCCTTGTTTTAATGTTGTTGGTCTTTGGTACTTTCCTTTAGCTATTTCAATTAATTCACTTTGTCCGTAAAATTCATCTAATGCTAATAAATCTAAAATGTGCTTTATCATAATCTTTGGTCTGTTAATAATTCAAATTGTACTAATCCAGTTGTTAAATCTGTTGTAAACGTATTAATCAAATACTTTGCGTCTCTTATAATAACATTATCGTTTAATTTAAGCGTAGTTAATATACTTGTTGGTAGTATTGCACTTACTTTTACTAATCTTGCTTTAAAATTGTATATGTTATTAAAGTATGCAGAATAATATTGATTATATAAACTATTGTTTACTATTTCATTTGTTAATGTACTTTGTTGTTGATTAAAATTTAATCCGTATGTTTCTCCGCTAATCAAAGTTTCTTGTCCGAATGCCTTGTAGGTTGTATATGGTGCTCCATCTCCTGTCAATGAATTAGACCAGTGAAACGGTGGAATAGTAGTTACGTTTGTTGGGTTATAATCGTATAAAATTATTGGCTTTGGAATGTAACTTGAAAGGTCTGTTTTTAAAGCATAACCAACTTGTAATAATCCAGATAAATTTTGAAAGTTTAAATTTTCAAACGGTAACTTTATTGAGTATTCCTCTCCTTCTGCTGGAGGTGTATTTGAATAATGTAAAGACCCATAAGGAATTCCAGCATTTGATTCAAAACCTACATTTATAATTGACTCACTTTTCTCATAATCAAAGTTTATTTTTTTATAAGTCTTTACTCTGTTTAAACTTTTTTTATCTTGAATAACGTATTTAGTAATATCTATATCTGAACCATCTAAATAATAATCTTCTAACTGTTCAAGTGTATAATTTATTCCGTCTTCTGAAAAACAAGTCAAATTGAACATTTTTAATATACCACTAAAGAAATCTTCTATTTTAATTTCTGGGAAATATGAACGAATTAATAAATTACCTACTGTTATTGTTTGATTTGTATTTTTAGTTATTGTTTCTGTTGTGTACGTTAAAAAAATTCTATTGCTTAATAATAAAGTAGAACCAAATGTCATACTTGCCTCGCTTGAAATTACAAATTTATAAACATCAGATGAATTTGCATTTTGATAATCATTAAGAAATAAATAATATTGTGAACCAGCTATTGAAGTTGCATTTACAGTAATAAAAATTTCATCATTTTTTAACAATGTAAGTGTATATACTATATTTGCCACTGTTGGAACTATGTATATTTCTGCTTTGTATCGAGTGGTACCACTAGCAAATCTAAAAGTATCATTTGCTAAATCAAAATCTATTAAAAATAGTTGGTCATTAGATATATTATCATAAGTTATTAAAGTCGGTTCTGATTTAAAATTAAACTCTTCTCTATTCTTTAACCATAAATAAGCATTTAAAAATCTTGGGTCAGTTAAAAATGTGCTCGGCTCTGCAGTTGTTCCATCAAAGTTAATTCCGAAGCGTTCCTCTATCATATTTAAAACTGCTCTCAATCTTAAGGCTGGAAACAACTCATTGTATCTAATTGGATAATCAGGATTATTTATGTCATCTGTTGAACCAGTGTCACTTCCCAAAATCCAATTCCTTTTAGAAGATATTAAAGGAAACATTACATTGTCACTTACTGCATTTTGTATAACTAAAGCACCTACAGCTGCAGGAGTATATTCAAAATCATAAGTAGTGCTTGTTAAATCTTTTAAATATAAACCCGCAAACGTGTCTTTTAAGTTGCCTAACAAACCAATAAAAGTAATAGAGTAATCTTTAGCTTTTCCATCTTCTAAATTTGCACTTTCTAATTGTATTTTACCTTTTCTAAAAGTAATGGTGTCTATTTCAATATAAGCATCTGACTTAACTAATGTACTGAATGGAGCATCATTTGAGTTGTCGTACCAATGTCTGAATATTTTATTGTTTTGTTTTGATGCTGGTACTGTAAATGTCTGACTGAAATCTGTAAAGGTTTTACTAATATCGTTGATGTTTTGTATAGAACTTGTTACAGATATTTTTTCGTCATCAAATAAATCAATTCGATTATATTCTAAAGTATCAACATCTTTTATGTATATGGCTACTGCTAACATTATGCTACATCATTTATAAGGTTATAAGCGTATTCAAAATCCATTTCATAGTTTATCAATCTATCTTTTAAACTTGTCTTTAAATCGCTTCCTTGTGTTTTTACAGTTACAGGTTTATCATCTAATAAAACAGTTTCAGATAATAATAAATCTGTTATCAATTCAGAATAATTCTCATCTACAAAACCAGTATTTAATTTAACTGTTTGCTTACCGTTTGTATTAAATGTTTTAAATTGACCTATTGAAGTATTATAATTTATTGTATCTTGAGTTAATTTATAATCTGTACCTTTTACTGCAATGGTATTAGTTTGTTGCTTAAAGAATATTATGTCTTTCCAACCTCCATAACGATTAATAAACGAACATCTAACAGTTGTATATTTACATTCTTCAATTGGATAAGTATAAAATATATAAACCGTAGGACTTCCTGTTACAGGTGTTAATGTTAATGTAACTTTACATCCGTTAACAAAATCAGCATCATTTACAATTCTTGTAATAGGTATTCTATAATTAGCAATTCCTGATACTCCTGCCATTATATTTTGACTAACTGAATAAGCAGTTCCATCTATTCTTTCATATTTAGCTACAACAGTTGTAGTAGTTGTAGTAGCTTTATCAATTAATAAGTTTAAATATTCTATTTTACCATCAGCATATGTACTTTTCCAATAATAATTATTAATACTTGGATTTGCTAATAATGTTAATACACTATCAGTAGCAACTTGATAACCATCTGAATAATTACTAAATCCATTTACACCTACGTATTCAGTTGTAGTGCCAACTTGTATATAAGTATCTCCAACTAATTTATATCTTATAACTGCAAATATTACCCATTCATTAGAACTTTCAGGTACAGGAACAAATGTAGAATCAATATTATTAGGTTTAATATTATTTATAAATTCTTTTATATAATTTGAAATATTATAATGTGTACTTATTTGTGATGCACTTGGAATTGCTTTTGACAATGAATAAAATCCTGTACCTGATGTTGGATATTCAGTACCATTCCAAATAGAGAATTCTATCTTACTTCCTATTTGCTCAGCTTCGGCAACTGTAATTATAAAAGGACTTCTAACTTTTACTACTTTCATTTTATATCTTTTAAATTATAATCTACCATTGTTTCAACATCTTGTCCAAATGCTTTTAATAAATCTACATCTATATATTTTTTATATCCTGCTTCAAATGGTTTAGTGAAAAATAAAGAAGGTTTAATTCCTCTTGCCCAAATGTTTTTAGCTAAAATAATTCCTATTGTTTTATAACTACCTTCTGCAAACTTTCCTTTTTTATCTCTTAATCTAAAGTTCTTTTGCTTTGCCCATAATTCTAAATGTTTTGATGGAGGTCTTTTAGTTTTAAAACTGTAAGGACTATTTGGTGCTTGTTGTCCTTTTATCTTTGCATTTTTAGATACTTGTGATGGGTCTGCACCTTTAACACCTTTGTCAACAAACATTCCATAATCATCCATTGAAAAACCAACAATAGTAAAACCATTTTCAGTTACAATTTCACCTTTAATACTATTATATAATGATTTAGTATTATTGTGTTTTGATTTACTTAAATTACTTCTTGACTGTTGAATAACATAATCACGAAATCTTTTTATAACTGCTTCCGTTTCTAACATTTGCTCATTTGGTTTTGTATTACCATATCAAAAGTAACAGTTACTCCTGCCATTTTATTTTCAAATCTTTCTGTAAAAAATTCACAAGATGGTGTACCTATCAATTCATAATCATCTCCAAATTTACCCATTCTTAAAACCTCCAAGAATCTATTAACTACCATTAACTGTGTATTTAAAACATCTTGCTCATTGTCATTACCTAAAAATATATCTGTTGTTAATGATTTACTTTCATCAACTATGTCCATACATAATATAGATACATTGTAATTCCAAGTTGAACCTAAATACGTTGCTGAATTAATTATAATATGGCTCAAAGGAAAGATTGTAAGCTTGTTTAAATCAACTTTAAATATGTCTCCTATAGTAACTGTGTTTACAAATAAATCTTCCTTTAATTGGTTCTTAATTGCTTGTGTTATTTCGTAATAATGTGATGTCATCTATTCTGTCTTTTAATTAAATCAGCTTCTATTTTATTCTTTTCTTTTTCAAATGTTAAATATGTTAAACATTGATTAATTGGTAATCTTGTAACTGCGTCAAATCTGTTAAGGTCTCCTTGAGCAAGAGCATAGATTGAACTATACCATCCCCATTTTTGTCCGAAGTTTGCTGTTGCAGAATATTCTGTACCTCCGTGTCCTTCTCCAAATAATGAATCGTAGCTTTCAATAATTCGTTGCCTAAACGATAAAAAAAAACCGTTGCACCTAAACAAACATCTAATGGTGCAAACTTCATTACTTCAGCGTAGGTTATAGTTCCATTATAATCTTCAATCTCATATGTGCTATTTAAGCCCTTCTTTTTAATTGGCCTATACAATACTGCCATTGCTTTATGTATCTCGTCCCAATCGGTTATATACGTGTCTAAATCTGTATACTCTCCAAATGTCATATCTTCTAAATTAGGAATAAAACCAAATTCAGTACCACCCATTTTAAATGTAGGTATAAAAGAATGATTCTGGTTAAACATATTTCCAATAGATGTAGTTATATCATTTACATCTTTATATTTAATTGAAGCAACTTCTTTTAAATCTATTCCGCAAAATATCTGAACCATCTTTTGATGCAGAAATTCTGTATCTTCATTGTCTTTAGCTATCTTTAAAAAGGCCTGATATTGTGAAAGTTTAATTTCACTTAATTTAGTTGGTATTGTTATTTCTAACTTCATTTGATTTGTTTTTTATAATAATAAAATAATGTGTAAATTGTATTAAACAAAAAAAAGTTCACAAATAATTAACGTTCACGAATAATGAACATTAAAAATAAGTAAACAAAAAAAAGACCAGAAGGCTGTTCTTACGGGAAGCTCTACTGGTACTTTAATCAACTATTAATTAATCCACTAACTAATTTCTTTTATATCTATTGCAAAGAAGTTTTGTTTAAACAGATCTTTGAATAATGTAATAACCATTTGTTCGTTTGCTGCTATTATTTTAGCATACTCATAATCTTTCTCGTTGTCAGCATATCTGTACCAACCTTTAACTTTGTATTGTTTCATAGTTTTTGTTTTAAGATTAAAAAATACTTGTCTTTCCAAGTTGTCAACCCTGTACGAATACTGTGGGATTTTTAAGTTTAGAAACTACTCGAATAACCAAGTAGTTTCTGTTATGTATTCTGTTTCTTCATATTTACATCCTGATATTGGATTTACTTCTCCAACTCTTTTAGCATCAAATCTTGGGTTTTTTAAATCTTGTAATTTCATTCCTATTACTTTTGAAAAACCTCTTTTTTTAATTAATGTTTTTTCAATTGTATTTTTTGAAAAAGTTGAACATTGTATTAATTTGTGTTCAGCAACTACAAATCTTTTAGTTAATTCTTTTACTGATAAAATTTCGTTTCTTAAAGTTGTCATAATATTTGTTTTTTTATTTGTTGTTATCTGAGTACAAATATATATTAATTATTAACATTCAAAACTATAAATACAAATTTTAACAAAACTTTAACATTTATAAGATTAAATACATTTTACAAATACAATGCTTTTTGTAATTTATATTTTACTAATGTATCATATTTTATACAAATCTTTTATTTATGTATAGAATATAAAACATTTTATATATTACCTTTGATGTAAAGATAAACCCTAATTTTAAGTGTTATCCTACTGCAAAAGGTAAGCACTTGCTATTTTATACATCTCTTGCATCTTTCTAATTTCACCTATATTACGTGGTAAATTAATAACCACTTCTATATTCTTTATGTGATGTATATAACATTGTATTGTTGAAATTATTTCTCCGTATGTCATTAGTATATAAAATAACTTCCTTTGTTAGGATTTTCTAAATGTGATGTTGCTGCATATCGCATAGCATCTATAGCGTGATTATAAGCATCTATTGGTTTATTCATTTTTACTCCTGTCTTATCTACCATCCAGATATAGTTTCTTAATTCGTTTATTAGATTCTTACTTCTTGATGTGATATATATTTTGTTTTGATTGATTAAATTCAAGCCAAATAAGATACTATCTTTTCCTTTTGATACAGGTAACACATTATGTCCGTAACTATTCAATTCAGCTATTGATTTAGGTTCAGCACTATCAGCATATACAATATCATTTACTTCATTTGCTTTTAATAGATTTGATATTTCACTATTCAATAATCCTTTTTTATAAATTACCTCATCAAATATATAAGCATCATTGTATTTATACATAGCAACTAAAGAAGTAGGGTCATTTGAATAACCAAAATCCATTCCATAACATAATATCCTTGCATCAGTTGGTAAATCTATTTCATTCCAATCTGTAACACATACACCTTCTAAACTACCTGTTTGTCCAAGTCCATATACTTGCCACCAATTAGCCCAGTATGTAGATGTTAATGCTTTTACTTTGGCTGATTCTATTTCTTTTATAATAGTTTCACTTAATGCTTCATTGTCTAAATACGTTAATGTAATAAAGTCTACATTATCTTGTGTTAGTATTTCTTTGTCTACCCAAAATGTAGAAGCTGGATTATAATCTAACCATATATCACCAGATGTTCTAATTGCCATTTGGTAATAGCTTTCAAAATCTATATTGTTACATTCGTTAACATATAATATGTTTCTTCTTGCACCTCTAAGTTTATCAGGTTGGTCTACAGAAAAGAATTCAATATAACTACCATTAGCAAATGTGTATTTTAAAGTAGACTTATTAAATTGGTCATCATTATACCTACCTAATGCCATTATAATCTTTAAGAAGTCTTTTAAAGCACCTCTACGCAAATGCGGTATTGATTCAGATACTACACTTATTTCAAGCATTGGTTCTTTTATTGCTTTATCAATTAATAAAGGAAGTATTCCAAATGTTTTACCAGCTGAAGTACCTCCTCTAATAACTTTAATACGTTGCTTTAAACGTGATAACTTTCTTATTGCAGTAGTTAATACAAACTCCATATAATAGTGTCTTAAATGTCATCAAAATTGATGTTAAAGATAGGTTGCTCATTTGTTACTGTAATGTCTTTTGTTTCTCTTGGTTTACCAGCATAGTAGTTATAGAATAATTGTGTGAATTTAAAGTCACCATTCTCTAATCCTTTTTCTAATGCCATAAATGCTAATGGTTCTAATGCTCCAAGTTTTTCAAGTAACTTTACTTCATCTGCTTTTGATTTACGACCTGCAGTTGTATGTCCTCCATTGAATTTTCTTTTATCTTCCATAATTAAATAAAATTATTATTAAATTAAAAATAAACATTTTTGTTTATTGTTTATCTTTAAATCCATTTTTCAATCTCATTAAATTATTTGCTCTTTCTTTTATCTGTTTAAATTCAGAATCAATTTTAACTCTTTCAGATAAACATTTATCACAATATAAGTCTTGAGATAATCCTGTAGTTATTATTATACTACATAGTTGACATAGTGTAGCACCTATTCCTCCATTTAATTTATGTATTGGTTTCATTCTAAATTGTCTTGATTATACGTCTTGCTTCTGCATCAGATTTACTTGCTCTTATTCTTTGTATTACTTCTGAGCTACATAGCTTCTCTTGTTGCCATTTAGCACCTTTTTTAAAAGCATCAATTGGCACATCTTGAGTAAGTGGTTCTCCTTCATATAATTTTTTGTAATTTATTACAGCTTCAATATACCCATAATCAACACCATTAGCATTATTACAGTTTTCACATTGTTCTAAACATTTATCGTCATAATCAACTTCATCACCACAATAGAAATTCTTTTTAATTGAATCTTTCATTCTTCTTGTCCTTTTTTAATTAAATAATACCATAGCCAAATCAATTTTGACCTTATAAACTCGTAAGCCATTAATACTAATATATATTTCATTCTTCATCTGGTTTATATTCCCAAAAGTATTCACATTTTAATCCTTCATTTGGAGGTTTACAAAAGTATGATTGTCTAAACTTACTTGGTTCTGCTTTATATCTATAACATATAGCAGCTAATTCACAGTTGTTTCCTGAACACATTGTTATATCTGGCATCTTATTTATTATTTACGTGTTTAATATAAATCCAATTTACTAATATATCTGTTTCTTTTCCTTCTAATCCTGCTTCAACTATTTCTGCTTGTTTAAATCCTGCTTCAAATGCTAAAGTCATTAATTCAATTACTTTGTATTTTTTCATCTTAATTGTTTTTATTATGTTCTATTACTTTCATATTCATATCGTAGATAGCTTCTAAACGTAGTATCATTACATTGTGATGTTCTGTATCTTTTGTTTGATTTAAAAGGTTGTTTAACTGTTCTATTATTTTGTATTCGTATCCTGCTTTTTCAAGTTTATTTATTCTTAAATTACTTTCTTGTAATTGTATTTCTAATTCAGATACTCTTAAGTTCTTCTTTTTAAGTTCTAATCTTAATTCTTCATTATCTTCTGTGTTTAAAATGTTTTCTTCATCTATTTCATTTGTTATTATGTTTCTTAAACTTCTTAAATCTCTATTAAACTTTTCATACATTTCATAGTTATTTAAAGAATGAATTACTGTTGCGTGATTCTTATTAACTGATTCAGCTATTTCTTGTAATGTCATTTTAGGTTTAAAATGTTTTACCAAATAAAAATATAATGCTCTTGCTTCTATTATATTATGCTTTCTACTATTTTTAGAAACATCTATATCAGTTTCTTTTAATATTATTTCTTTTAATCTTTCTGTTATTTCCATTTAAAATAGTTTTTGTTGATTGGTATGGTTTGTTATTCTTTGTATTGCTTTATCGTAATATTCCTTATCAAGTTCACAAGCTGTTAATTCATATTTATAATCGTGACAAGCTATTGCTATTGAACCTGAACCTAAATGTGTATCTAATATTTTGTCTCCTTCTTTAGCGTATTTATCTAAAATCCATTTATAAAGTTTAGATGGTTTTTGGGTTGGATGGTTTGGTTTTTCTTGCCATAAATGAGTTCTATGTATATTTACCATTCTTGTAACTGTTTTTATAGAAGTCCAAGCCATTTCTCCATCACTCATTGTCAAATCCTGTTGTCCTTTATACCAAAAAATCCATCCTTTTGTTGGTTTTAAATATTCAGTAAAGTAATTCCCACCCCAAATAATTTGGTCTTTAGATACTCTTTTTAATTCATTAAAATAATTTTCTTGTGGTATAGAATTATCCCAATTTTTAAAAACGTGTTTCTTTCTTATCTGACTACCTTTTTTAATACTTTCTTTTTGACCATCTATCCCTATTCCATAAGGTGGGTCAACAATAGCCAAATCAAAATAATTATCAGGATATCTTGCCATCAATAACATATTATCTTCGTTTGTTATTGTTATTTTATCTGTTACTTTCATAGCTTTTCTATTTCTTGTTTAACTTCTTTCCAATATTCTGCTTCAAAAATATTTTCGCAATTATCTAATATCTCATCAACTGCTATTAATGCACATTGTTTAGCTGATTGAATTGGTTTAATATCTTTTTCTGCTCTACTATGTTTTATAAAATTTGTTACAAGTAAATTTGCTTTTTCTTTTGGTGTCATAATACTCCTCTTAATACATATTGATTTAAATCTACATCGCTATCTTCTCCAAAGAAGTATTTGTAATTATCTATTCCTTGTTCAAGTTTACGTTTTCCTTTCTCATAAAATTCATCTGAACATTCAAATATACCAATATCTAAACTTCCTTTGTCAATGCATACAAATACAAATTCATCTACACCAAACATTTCCCTGTAAAGATATGCTTGTAAATCATAACTGTATTTATCTGCTGAATATCTAAATTCATTTAATCCTGTAGTAGTTTTTAAATCTACAATCATATTGTCTTTTAATATATCTGCTTTAGCTCTAAATGGTATTCCATTAATCATAGCTATTTCAGGAATCTCAAATTGTGCTTTAGACATATAGTGTACTGCTTCATCGTTTCTTAATATTGCATCAGCTAATCTTTCTGCTGCTTTAATCTCATTTGTAGTGTAAACTTCTTTACCTTCTGCTTTTGCTTCTTTGTATGCTTTTCCTGCTTTTGTTGCTACATCTACAATAGTTAATTCATCTATCTTGTGTGGCTCTAAAATCATTGTATGGAATAGTTTACCATCTCTTAAAGGTTGTGTTTCACTTTGTCCGTACTTTGTCACGTATTTATACGTTTTAGGACTTGATAACACCATTTTAAGACTTGAACTACTTAAAGCCTGTTTACCTAAATAACCATAATAGAATGTATCATCATACATATTGTCTATTAGTTCTTGCTTATCCCAAATCTTATTGTCGAATGTTTTAATTTTTGTTTCCATTGTTTATTATTAGTTTTAGTATGTAATCGTATGTTGCTAATTCTCTTTCCGTACTATCAATCATTATCTTTAAATGTTCATCAGATGTTAAACTTTGTCCTGACATTAGTTCACCGAGGTATTTAAACAATTCTCTATCTAATACCTGTACTTTAGATTGTATTGTAAAGTATGCAGCTTCATTCATAATTTTTCTATTTCTTGTTTAACTGATTCGTAAAACCAAGTGCTGCTTTCAATGTCTTCGCAATTACAAGTGTATGGTAATATAAATAATACTTCTTCAACCGCTATTAATGCACATTGTTTGGCATTTCTAAATTCAATAGTATCTTTTCTCCATTGATGTTGATACATTTTATCAACTAACTCTCTTGCTTTTTCTTTTGGTGTCATATTCTTATATTATCTAAATTGTTCATTGTTTCATCATAATTTAATATTTCTCTAATCTGTTGAGCATAAGCATCTGATTCATTCCAATCTTTCACTAATGCTTCAGCAATTAATTCTAATTGTTTACGTACATAAACGTTTTCAGTTGTTTTCATAACCTCTATACAGGTTTCTAATTTAAATAAAATTTGTAGTTTGTCCATTTTGTTTGTTTTTTAAATTGTTATACGCAAATGTAAACATTATTTGTTTATAAAAAACATTTTAACTAAAAATTAACTAAAAAAAAACAATCATTTCTGATTGCTTAATTTTAAATTAATAATTTTTCTATATATTTCATTAACCCTTTCGGAGTTTAATCCTCTATTATAATTGAATTTCATTATACGTTGGATTCTTTGTAATGCTGATTGTTTACTTCTTGTCATATTGCTTTAATTTTTCTAAATATAATATCATATCCATTGCTTCTTGTTGTGCGTGATTTAGCCATTCTAAACGTGTTAAATCTGTTCTATCTAATGTAGTACCGTATTTATTAATTCCTACGTTAGAACGTTGTTTAAATTGCTCTATTACTGATTCTACTATACTATCTTTCATTTACTAAATCTTTTAGAATGTTGTGTGTATAATTCCATAACTTTTTTAGATGCTTCATATTCTGTAAATTCTATTTTTGTTTTATCTATTTCAAAAGTATATATCTTTAAGTTATCTGATATTTGAAACTTAATTACG
>Ga0207934_1000131_pt1 | contig 12434 bp, 14 predicted proteins | sample LakMenE22Apr09ns_FD_150724 | JGI IMG/M metagenome (GOLD analysis project Ga0207934, IMG submission 150724) | Freshwater microbial communities from Lake Mendota, WI - 22APR2009 deep hole epilimnion (SPAdes) | ecosystem: Environmental > Aquatic > Freshwater > Lake > Epilimnion/Euphotic zone ... | reverse complement strand
AAAATAAAAATAAAAATAAAAAATAAATTAAAAAAATAAATTAAAAAAATAATTTAAATTAACAAATAAAAAATAATTTTATTAATTTAAAAAAAATGAAAAAAAAATGAAATAGAAATATTTTCCCACATTATATTAATCAATTTACCATGGAAACAACTTACCGCAATTTAATTGATTTTCTAAGCAAGCATCGTGCCAAAGATTTAAACAAATCATCAACCCATACTAGAATTCCAAGCGATGAACATAATGTTTACGGAGGATCTTATCATATTGATAAAATTGAATTGCCTACATATTACAACTTATATTATGAGCATGTTTTCAATAGAAAAAATACGGAGCACTTGACAGAATCGCAATTGCCTGATGCTGGTCCAATTTTGATTGATTTAGACTTTAAATATGGCACTGAAATAAAAACAAGACAACATGATGAAAATAATATATTTGATATAGTTCAGGAATATTTATTGCAAATTAAAGAATTTTTGAAATTTTCTGATGGTTCAGAATTTACAATATATGTTATGGAGAAACCTAATGTAAATATAAAAGAAACTATGACAAAGGATGGAATTCATATTATAATTGGAATTCATATGGACAAGGTGATGAAAATTATGTTACGTGAAAAAATGCTGACAAAATTGCCTTTAGTTTTGGCTAGTTTTAAATTTATAAACACATATGAAGATATAATTGATGTTGGAATAGCAAAGGGAACAACAAACTGGCCAATGTATGGGTCGAGAAAACCTGGTAATGAGGTTTATAAAGTGGGATATAAATTGAAGGCAATTTATTCTGACGAAGAAGAAGATTTTGATCTTGTGAATGATTCTTATACTCAAAAAAGTGAATTTTCAAAATTATCGGCACAATATGATGGATATTCAAGATTTGAAATTAATCCAAATTTTAGTGAAGAATACAAAGACAGATTAGATATTGAATTAAATCCTAAAAAAAAATCACAAAATATTGTTAATAAAAAAGTATTAAATTTTAATTTATTTTCTGAAAATAATTCAACTTTAACTCATGTAACAAATGAATCAGAGTTAGATTCAGCAATAAATTTAATGATTGAATCATTAAACCCAAATGAATATATTATAAAAGAACTGCATGATTATGTACAAATATTGCCTGAAAAATATTATCGTTCGGGTGGAAGTCATTTATTAAATAGGCAAGTGGCATTTGGATTAAAAAATAAAGATGATCGTTTATTCTTGTCTTGGATTAAACTAAGATCTAAATCTGACGATTTTAGTTATTCGGATATTAATAGTTTATACGATGAATGGTGTAATTTTGATAAAAAAGAAAATGGAATTACATTTCGTTCAATTATTTATTGGGCAAAACAAGATGCGTTTGAAGAATATGAAAATGTAAAAAAAAATACAATTGACTATTACATTGAAAATACAATGTTTGAATCGGGTGATTGGGATTATGCTAATGTGTTGCATTATATGTATAAAGATAAATTTCTATGTACAAATTTAAAAAATTCAACGTGGTATGTATTTAAGAAGCATCGTTGGGAAAAAGATGATGGTATGAGTCTTAGAAAAAACATATCAACTAAATTATTTCAATTATATTCTGATAAGCAAAGTCAACTACTTCAAGATGCTCAAAATTATGAACCAACGGATGAAAAACACGGAAATATTCAAAGAAAAATAAAGCAATTGGCGAATATTTGTATAAAATTTAAAGATTCTACTCATAAAAATAAAATTATGCGCGAAGCATCTGAATTATTCTTTGATGGTGAATTTATAAAATTAATGGATTCAAACCCGTATTTATTATGTTTTGAAAATGGTGTTTATGATTTTAAAATAAATGAATTTAGAGATGGATATCCGAATGATTATGTAACAAAATCAACAGGAAGAAATTATATTAAATTTGATGAAAATAATGAAACATATATTCCAATCTATGCTGAAATTCGGGCATTTATGACTCAAATATTTCCCGAAGTAGATTTATGTCGATATATGTGGGATCATTTGGCAGCATCATTAATTGGAATAAAACGAGAGCAAGCATTTAATATATACAAAGGGTCGGGTAGTAATGGAAAATCGATTTTATCTGAATTGATGTCTCTCGGATTGGGTGATTATAAGGGAACAGTTCCAGTAAATTTAATTACTGATAAAAGAAGTGCGATTGGTGGAACAACTTCTGAAATAATTGCTTTGAAAGGTGTAAGATATGCTGTAATGCAAGAATTATCAGCCGGAGCAGTGTTAAATGAAGGAATTATGAAAGAAATTACTAGTGCTACCGAGCCATTACAAGGTCGTGCGTTATGGTGTGAAAGTGAGACATTTGTTCCTCAATTTAGTTTAGTTGTATGCACAAATGTTTTGCCAAAAATTAAAAGTTATGAAGATGGCACATGGAGAAGAATGAAAGTAATTGAATTTATGTCAAAATTTATAAGTGATGGTGAGATTCATTATCATGATAATGACTACGTATTTCCCAAAGATAAAAGTTTAAAAGAAAAATTAAAATATTGGGCACCTGCATTTATTGGCATGTTAGTTGATATTGCTTCAAAAACAATGGGAGAGGTAATTGATTGTCCTCAGGTTGTGATGTCATCAAATAAATATAGAGAAAATCAAGATTGTTTGTCGAAATTTATTAATACCAATATCATTAAAGATTCTGGTTCAATTATTAAAAAGAGTGAAATTAATGCTATCTTCAAAACTTGGTTTAATGATAATTATGGTAGTGAGAGAATGCCTAAATTATCTGAATTAGATGAATTAATGGCAAGAAAATTTGGACCAATGAATTCTAAAACAAATAACTGGATGAATATTAAAATCATATCGGATTGATGATGATGATAAAATACATTTAATTCATAATTCATAATTGATAAATATAATTTAATTGTAATGTAATATTTTTATTTTTTATTAAATATAAAAATTGAAAAATATTTATTTAAAAATAAAATATACTTAAATAATAAACAATGCATTTCTGTGTAGTTTGCAAAAACATGTATTACATATCAATTGATGAGAATGATTCAAATAAATTGGTATATTATTGTAGAAATTGTGGGCATATCGACAATAACAGTTTAAAGAATATTTTATCAAATCCAAAAAATATATTTATAACTCAAACCAATTTAAAAAAACAAGAAGAAGAATTTAACTATATTGTGAACCAATACACTAAATTAGATCCAACATTGCCTCGTGTCAATAATGTATTATGTCCAAATGATGAATGTTTAACAAATATAAATCCAGATGACAATTTAAGAGAAATAATTGTTATGAGATATGATGATAAAAATATGAAATACGTATCATTATGTTCTACTTGTGATACAACGTGGAAAACATAAAATAATAAATAAATTTGTAATTATTTCATTTTCATTTTCATTTTATTTTATTTTTTTTTAATAAAATAAAAATTGAAAAATTTAAAAAGAATGTTTATTAAAATATACGATATATATAATGAGTTATTTTAGTGAAAGTGAAGATGATGAACGCGACTCTATTGTAAGTGGTGGTGATAATTCAGATGATGAACCATTAAATCCTCCCAAAAAAAATTCAAATAAAGTGCTAATAGACGATGAATTGGTTGATGAAGATGTCGACGTTGATGAAAATATAATTGAATCAGATGATGAAAATGAAAGTGATATTGATATGACTGATACTGATGGAGAAGGTGATATTGAAGAAGAAGAAGAAGATGAAGAAATGAAAGAAGAAATGAAAAGTGAAAGTAAAAAAGGTGAAAGTAAAAAAGAAAAGGAAAAAAGTAAAAAAGGCAAATCGTCTGTAAAAAAAATACTTCAATTTGAAGATAATGATGATGAAGATGACGATGATTATGAAAATGACAATTATTTGCAAAAATTCAATGAAGGTATAAGTAAAAATTATATATTGAATAATCATCCTGAATGCGTGGTTCATAATTATAATGAAGTGCTGAGCATGTGTCAACTTATTAAGGATGCTAATGGAATAATTATAGATGATTTACATAAAACAATTCCATATTTGACAAAATATGAACGTACCCGAATATTAGGCATTAGAGCCAAACAAATAAATTGTGATGCGACTCCATTTATAAAATTGCCTGAAGGAATAATTGATGGATACGTCATTGCTGAAATGGAATTGAAAGAAAAGAAAATTCCTTTTATAATTAGAAGACCAATGCCAAATGGAGGAAGTGAATACTGGTTTTTAAAAGATTTGGAAGATTTATCATATTAAATATTATTATTCAATTATTCAATTATTCAATTATTCAATTATTTTTATTCAATTATTTTTATTCAATAACTTTTACAGGAATCCATTTTTTAAATTTATGATTAAAAATACATTCCATTAGTTTCCAATTATTTTCATTTCCATTATTATTGTTATTTTCATTTTCAAATTCATCATCGCTGTCTTCTAAATAATCTAAATTATCATAATCTTTTAATCCATGAAATAATTTATTCATGATGATACTAGATTTATAATCAGGTATAAATGCTATACTGTGAAAATAATATTCATTAGTAGATTTATTCAATAAATATAAATTATATATGTCTGTTTTTATTTCAGGAATTACTTTAAAAATATTTTTTTGTATTTTTTTATCTCTTGGTTGAGGAGTTATGTATTTTTTATATTTAACATAAATATATTTTTCATTTGATAAAATATATTTTAATTCTTTTATTTCGTACGGAATATTTTGTATCATATTATTTAATTCTAAATAATTGTTACACATGGGAGAAATTCCAACTATAATTGAATTATCAAAATCATTTATTTTATAAATATAATTGGTTAATATATAATTTATAGTATTTAATTTATTTAAAAATGATTCATGAGAAAAAAATATTTTTTTATAATAAAATAAATCTTCTATGGAAAAATATAATTTATTTTGAAGTTCAAATGAAGTTCCATATAAAATTGTTTCTAATAATTCTTCATTAAATTGATTATTTAATAGATATACATTTGAAAAATTATAATTAATTTTATTATTGTTATTATTATTGTTATTATTATTGTTATTATTATTATTATTATTTGTAATATTAATTAAAATCATTGATTTTTTGTTATTTATTCTAGTGAACCAAATAAAACATTTATTTCCTTGCGGAATTGCTAAAATCAAATTATAATTAGAAACTTTTTTATAAGTTAAATTATAAAAAAGTTCAATATTTGGAAATTTATTTAAAATATCAGTAGATAATGTTTTCATAGTGTATAATATTTTAATAAAATATATTTAAATTATTATATCAATTATTTAATTGTTGTCGCAAATAATGTGACAACTCATTTTTCATAGTATCATCAGTTGATATATTATTTGGTAGAGAATTAATTAATGTAAGATTATCATTCGTATCAAATTGGTTTATTTCAGTTTCATTATTTCGGTCATTAACATTTCGGTCATTAACATTTCGGTCATTAACATTTCGGTCATTAACATTTCGGTCATTAACATTTCGGTCATTAACATTTCGAGATAAAACCTCATAAATATTTTTATAATTTTGGTTTGTAATTTGAACCATGTCTTTGGTTTTGGATATTGTTAATGTTTCAAATAAAAAATTTAATATATTGTGGATTAAAAATATAAAAATAATTGAAAAAATAATAATTTTAGCGATCCAAAATACCATATTATAATTAACTATAAGAATAATTAATTTCGAACATAATGTATTTGTCTCTTTATATTGAATTAATAAATGTCAAATAAATGATATAAAAATTTATCAACATATTTAATGAATGTCTTTGGCAATTATAATCGTTGATAAAGTGGGCGAATTAAAAACATTAAATATTAAAAATTATTGTGAAAACGAATTGTATAAAAAATGTGGATTTAAAAAAGATACTAATTTTGTTTTACAAACTACGTGGAATATACCATTAAATGATGTGAATTATAATATTTCAATGTATGGTAAAACTGATGGCAAGAAAAATTTTGAAAATATTAGTAATTTTCCATATCCGATAAATAATAAAACATTTTATGGAAGTTGTGCGTTAGTTGCTTCATCGGGAGAAAAAAACATTAATTTAAGTATTGAATTATGGAAACAATTACATAAAATAATTACAGAAAGCGATGAGTTAAATTCATTTTCATTTGTAAATATATCACAATTAACTGTCAAATCATCCGCAAAAAAAGAAAAGCAAAAAAAGAAAGAACAAGATAATGAAAAAGAAAAAGAAAGAGATGCTAAAAATATTGAAATAAATTCTGTTATATTTCAAGAATTAGAAGAAGAAAGTTATTGTTATACTTCTGATGAAGCGGATTTATAAGAAAGCAACAAAAATGAAAATAATAAAAATTGAATATATTTTGATATAAAGATTATTCGTTATATCAAAGTAAATTTTAAAATATGAATTTAAATAATCCAATTTCAAATCCTGATGCGTTTCGTACAAATATTAGACAAAAAATGTCAATATTTTTCAGCAAGGTAAGTTATTCTGAAAACTTGGAAAAAGGAATTTATAATTGGGCATTAAAAGAAGCAAAAAATAGAAAAATTGTTAAACAATGGACAAACCCATATTTTGTTAGAATTTATTTGGATCGGTTGAGAAGCATTTATAATAATCTCAAACAAAATTGTATATTGATTGAATTTGTTGAAACCAAAAAAATTAAATCACACGAACTAGCTTTTATGTCTCATCAAGAATTAAATTCTGAAAGATGGGCCGAATCAATTAGATTAAAAAGTATCAGAGATAAAAATAAATATGAACAAAATTTAGAAGCTGTTACAGATTCATTTACATGTCGAAAATGTCGTTCAAAAAAATGCACATATTATCAATTACAAACACGTTCTGCTGATGAGCCAATGACATTATTTATCACGTGTCTTGATTGTGGAACAAAATGGAAACAATAAACAATAAACAATAAATAAATAATAGAATTAAATTATTTTAATGGATTTGAGTTTAATTTATTCGCGTTCATTTTATTTTTTCTTTCTTCTGATTCTTTCAAGTTGTTACTGGCTTCATCAATATTTATGGGATTTTTTTCTCTGTATTGTTTCATTCCATCGTCCAATGTTCGTCGTATTTGTCTATAAATTTCTTGATTAAGCTGACTAGATTTAATTTTATTATTTTCTATTTTATTATCTATTCCCATATATTCTCTAATAACAGACATCACATCTCCTTCATATTTTTCTAATTTTTGTAAAATTTCTTCACGCGAATAATTAGTTTGACTTAATATTTGTTCCATTTTATTTTCCATTTCATTTTCCATTTTATTTTCCATTTTATTTTCCATTTTATTAATTAATTAATTATTTTTTATAATATTTTAAACGAATAATAATATTGTTATTTTACATTATTATTTTTATAATTATTTTGTAACTAACTAATTCAAAAACTTATTAATTAAATTGTTCAAGTATTTTTCCTACAGATGGTCCATTAGCATACATTCCATTTTTACCCGGATCAAAACTTGCCGAATATGAACGATATGTTGGATTTAATCCACCGTGTTGTTTTCTTTTTCTGTGTCGTCTTGTTCTAGGTCGTCTCGTTCTGGTTTTTCTTGTTCTAATTCGTCTTGTTCTGATTCGTTTGTGGCGTCGTCTTCCACCAACTGATGTAGATGATGTGCCAAATTGAGCAGTGTGTGAACCCGAAGTGTTAATTTTAGCATTGTTAGGAATGTCAGGATTTGAAACTTTCATTGTACATTATAATTAGAATAAATATAAATTTAAAAATAAATCAAATACTTTTATTTAATGAAAGTGGCATTATGTTTTATAATTAGTTACGAACATGTCATACAAAAAGAACATTATTGGATAAAATGGATTGAGAGTAACAAAGATTTATTTAATGTTTATTTTCATTATAAACAAAAATCTAAAATAAAATCGCGATGGATATTGAATTATTGTATTCCTGAAAAATATGTTAAAACTACAAGTTATTTTAATGTTGTTCCGGCATACATGACTTTATTAACATATGCTCATGAACATGATAAAAATAATCAATGGTTTTGTATGCTAACCGATACTTGTGTGCCGATTATTTCTCCTGAAAATTTTAGAAAACTATTTTTAAATTATTACGATAAATCTATTATACGTTGTGGAAAGGCTCATTGGAATATTAATTTACATCAACGAGCAAATTTAAGACATTTTTCCAAAGAATATCATTTGTATAATGATCCATGGTTTACATTATGTCGTTATCATGTACATTTATGTATTTTATTTATGGTTGGTCAAAATAGTTTTTATAATAAAATTAATAGTGGCGGATTAGCTAATGAAAGTATATTTGCAATTATTTTACAGACCTTTAATGAATTAAATAAAAATAAAATATTAAATTGTTCAGGCACAATTTGCGATTGGATTAGAATGTCAAATCCAACGAGTCCTCATTTATTTAATGAATGTACAGAAGTAGATAAAAATATTATAACAACACAGTTGAAAATTAACCCATATGCTTTATTTTTAAGAAAAGTTAATTATAAATTTCCTGATGAAAAATTAATTGAAATTTCTTCGTGGGATGTAGATATAAATAAACCCGATATAAATAAACAAAATATAAATAAACAAATTGTATACAAAATAACTCAAATTAAAAATTACAATGTTTTAGCATTATATTTTATTTTATTTTTATTTTTTACAATATGTTTCGCAAAAATATTTATGAATGCCTAACCATTCAAATGATAAATGTAAAATAAACCCAATTAAAAAATACAAATATATATTTTTTAGTTTAATTGGCAATTCAATTAAAAATAAACCTAAAAATAAATAAATAAATCCTTCGAATATACTTCTTACAAATAAATATTTTTTATCATCATAACATTTTCCATTTTTACAATCATTATGTAAATAACAAGAATATCCATAATTACAATAAAAATTATGAATATTTAAATATCCACCAAATAAATGTTTAGCAAATCCAACAATAAATAAAAGAATATAATTATTTTCTATAAATTTAGAAATTATTAAAAAAAGACAAACATTATACATTCCAACAATTATTGCTTCAAAAATATAATTCATTTAATATAATGAAAAGTGATAAATAATAAATGATAAATAAAAAAATATAATTCAGATTGTAATTAAATTGATTATAGGATTCACATTATCATATTTAAATAAGTTAAATAAGTTAAATAATTATATAAATTATATTTTAATTACCTAATAACATGTTGCATTACGAAAAAAGAAAAAATAACAAATTTTTTGAAAATATACAATCCAATAAAAAAATACAAATGTCAATGATGCAAAATTTTATACCAATTTATTCTAATTTTTTTTCATTGAATGAAACGAATTATAATAATATTAATTTGAATCATACTTGGTATATTACAAAAATATTTAATAAAGATTATCATAATGATAATATATTTTCTTGTGAATTTAAAAATATATCAAATCCTGAATTTAAGATGGAACAGAAAACATTTGTTAAAATGGCTCCTCTTTTAGAACCTTATAAATATTTATTTGGAAAATATAATAATTGTGATGTTTCTGATTTATTTAACTTGCCTTCATTAACAAATGAAAATGTTAATAATAAAATAAGTGATAGAAATAATTCTTCATATGTTGATAGTTTTTTTTGTTATCTTTCAAGTCAATTATTAAATAAGCATAAAATTTTAAATTGTGTAGATTTTTTTGGTTCATTTTTAGGATTAAAAGAAAATTATAAAATAAATATAATTGATGACATTGAATATTTAGTTGAGTCTGATTATTTCAATAAAAATCAAAATAAATTATTTCAAATAGAAGATTATTCTCATTTAATTTATAAGCCAAAATTAGCCCCAATTAAAATAACAGATGAAGAAATAGAAGTTAATCATGAAGATATTAATTCATCTGACTCTTCTATATTTGAATCAAATATAACAGAGTCCAATATGCTAATAATAACTGAAAATATTTTAGAATTAACTGAATGCAATATTCAATTAAATAATGAAAATGATGAAACTAGTTCATCAACATCTTCGTCATCATGTTCTTCTCGCACATCTCATTCAAATTCAAATGATTTAAATAATAGTGATGTTAGCAGTATTAATTCAAATGAAGAAGATGCGATTGATGCAGAAATAGAAACAAATTCTTTGGAAGAAAATTCATCAATTAATTCTGGTTCAACCAACAGCAGTTCTAGTAATATTGAAGAAGAAATGTTGTTCGTAACATTCAATAAATTTCCTATTCAATTAATATTTTTGGAGTGTTGTGATGAAACATTTGATTCATTAATATTAAATAATGATGATTTGCCTCATGAAGAAATTTTTTCAGCATTGATGCAAATAATAATGACTTTGTTAGTTTATCAAAAAACATTTTCATTTACACATAATGATTTACATACAAATAATGTGATGTATGTAAAAACATCATTAAAGTTTTTATATTATAAATATAAAAATAAATTTTATAAAGTTCCAACATTTGGAAGAATTTATAAAATTATAGATTTTGGTAGAGCAATATATAAAATAAATGGACAATTAATATGTAGTGATAGTTTCAAAAATGGCAATGATGCTTCTACCCAATATAACATGGAACCATATTTTAATGATAAAAAAGTTCGTTTAGAACCTAATTTCAGTTTTGATTTGTGTCGTTTGGCATGTTCAATGTTTGATTATTTTGTAGATGAAATTGACGATGTTAAAGATTTATCCACTTGTGACCCATTAATTAAATTAATAACCGAATGGTGTTTAGATGATGATGGAATAAATATTTTATATAAAAATACTGGTGTTGAGCGTTATCCAAATTTTAAATTATATAAAATGATTGCTAGATTAGTTCATAATCATACCCCCGATGCACAATTAGAACGTAGTGAATTTAAAAAGTATTTGATTTCTAATAAAAAAATAGATGTTAAGAATGGAATAATTATTAATATAGATGATTTGCCTTCTTATGTGTAAAATATTTAATAAAAATATTATATTGTTATAATAAATGACATATGGATTTATTATAACCCGACATGTAAACTCGGAAGAAACAAATAAATATTGGAACCAATCAGTTAAATTAATACGTACATTTTATCCTACAAAACAAATTATAATTATTGATGATAATAGTAATCAAGAATTTATAAAAAGTGATTGTGAATATGAAAATTTAATTATAATAAAATCCGAATATCCGGCAAGAGGTGAATTATTGCCATTTATATATTTTTTGAAATATAAATGGTTTAACAATGCTGTTATAATTCATGACAGTGTTTTTATTCATAGAAGAATACCATTTGAGGTTTTTAAATGTCCTGTACTGCCATTGTGGCATCATCCTAAAGATAAAGAAAATATAAATAATATTGTAAGAATTACATCACATTTAAAAAATAATTATAAATTATATTCTAAAATACATGATCGTGAAACCAATGTATTAGGGATGAATAATAATAATAAATATAACATATGTTTTGGTTGTCAATGTTTTATAAATTTAAATTTTTTAGAAAGATTGGAATCAAAATATAAAATAACAAATTTAGTTAATGCTGTGAATTGTCGTACAGATAGATGTTCTTTAGAAAGAGTTATGGGATTATTATTCAATGAAGAATTTAAACAATTAAAAAATATAAAATCATTATTTGGTGAAATAATAAATCATCATAAATCATTTAAATATCATTATCCTGAATATTGGAATGATTTTCAAAGAAATAAAATAGCTCACCCATTTCTAAAAATTTGGACTGGTAGATAATATATTTTCTCAAAAGAATATATATTAAATATTATATGAAAATAATATAAAGGTAAATTATAATATTTAATATCTTATAAAATTTATTTTAAAAAGGGGGATTATCAACAAAAACTAATGGTGGAGCTTCATTTATAATTTTTTCAACTTCGGGTTTAAATTGAGTTATTATAAATACACCAGAAATTACAGCTAAATATACCATCAATCCTTCCTTTAAAATATCTTTAATTTGTTTATCTTCTTTTTGAAAATATCGCATTTCTAAAAAGTTGACAATTACATAAATAATTGAAATTACAAACGCTTCTAAAAATATATTTTCCATTTAAATATATTTTTACATTTTACTAGATTTCTTAACGCAATTATATTAATATTTATATTTATATTTTTATTTTTTTTGTTATACTTTTTATAAAAGTATATTTTTACATTTTACTAGATTTCTTAACGCAATTATATTAATATTTATATTTTTATTTTTTTTTATACTTTTTAT
>Ga0207934_1000126_pt1 | contig 12707 bp, 9 predicted proteins | sample LakMenE22Apr09ns_FD_150724 | JGI IMG/M metagenome (GOLD analysis project Ga0207934, IMG submission 150724) | Freshwater microbial communities from Lake Mendota, WI - 22APR2009 deep hole epilimnion (SPAdes) | ecosystem: Environmental > Aquatic > Freshwater > Lake > Epilimnion/Euphotic zone ... | reverse complement strand
TTGTACTAATACCCACATTACCATTGGTATAATTAAGATTACCACCAGTACCTGTCGTCCATTGTGAACTTGTATATAATGTACTGTTTTGGTATAAATTACCAGTAAAATTAATATTACCAGCTGTTAAACCATTTACATTTAATGTAGATGAACTAATATTTGTTGCGACATATAAATTTGATCCAATATATAAATTTTTTTCTACAGAAGCACCACCAGCAATTGTAAGAGAACCACCAGATGTATAACTTGTAGAATCAGTTGTATTTGCAATACTTAATCCACCATTATACAATACAACAGTTGCAGTTGTCGAATTTATAGAAGTCGTTCCTGAATATAAATACAACTCTCCGTTGTCACTAGTACTTATTCTAGCATTATTACCAGTTATACCATTAAGGTTGTAATCCCTTACAAAATCCAAAGAATTTGCTATGTCAATAATTTTTCTTGATGACATATGTTACTACTTACTTATAATACAATATTATTTTTTTGTTGTTGAAAACACACAAAAATGTATAAAAATGTATAAAAATACTTTTTACATTACCTTATTACCTTGTTACCTTGTTTAGATGTTGTTGTTAAAATTTTATTATTAATAAAATTGTAATTAAAAAATTGTGGTTTATGCTAATCGACGTTCAAGATCATCAATCTTTTGTTGTAACAATTGCACTGCACCTACCAAGTATGGAATAATACGTTCGTGGTTTAATTTCTTGTATCGTTCACCAGATACAATATCGTTAAACTCACCGACTGCATATTCGACTACTTCCTCAACTTCTTGAGCAATAAAACCAACATCTGTTGTTCCTCGTTTAGCTTTATTTTGGATAGTATCTAACCAAGTGAATGTAACTGGTCGTAAATTCTTTACTTTATCAAGAGCGATATCTAATGGGATATTTACTATATTGTCTTTGAAACGTCTATCTGAAATATTTCCAAAGGCAGTAATATCACCTATACATGTTAAATCTCCTGAACTTGTGAATAAAGCAGAACCATTTAAATGTAACATACCTGATGGTGCTGTCGTTCCGATACCGACATTACCAGCTGTAGTAAACATGTTACCTATAGTATTTGAGTTACCTAAAGCAGATAAACTTGTAGTAATTATAGATGTACCAACTGTTTCTGTTGTAATGTTAGCATTTGTGATTTGAGCACTTCCAGATGTTAAACCACTAGACAAGTTAATAGTTGCTGAAGTAATGTTTGTTGATGTAATATTAGTAGATGTTAATGTACCGGTAGAAATATTTGTATCGACAACATTTGTAGTTGTAATGTTTACAGTTGTAAGTGTTCCACCAATAACCAAATCTCCACTTAAACTCATTGATGCACCAGTATATGTAGTTGCTCGTAAAGTACCTGAACTTATATTTGTTGCTACAAAGTTAGTTACTGTACTGTTTGTTGCATTAACTGCACCTGAACTTATGCTTGTGGTAGCTACTATCGTACCAGCACTAACATTTGTTGAAACTGAATTTGTTATAGTACTATTTGTGGCGAAAATGGAACCTGCTGTTAATGAAGTAGCTATATTTACTGTTCCATTTACAGATAAACGATGTTGTGGAGTTGCCATACCAATACCAACATTTCCAGATGGTGAAATTAACATTCTCGAAACAGCTGTACTATTTGTATCTCCTACTAAAAATTGTAAACCATTTCCATATACATCAGATGTATCACCTATACGTATTGAAAAACCTGCTGCTGCAGAAGATATTCTTGACCATTCAGCACCAGTCCAAAACATATTACCTCCTAAATAATCACCACCACGTGCTCCATATACTATATTACTACCTATATGTAAACGTGTTTGTGGAGTTGTCGTACCAATACCTACATTTCCACCTGTAGTAAATATGTTACCCACAGTATTGGAATTACCTGTTGCGATTAAATTGGTTACAGACATTGATCCGGTTGTAAGGGTAGTAATATTAGCATTTGTAATTTTGGCACTTGCAGATGTTACTCCAGTAGACAAGTTAAGAGTTGCAGCACTAACATTTGTGGAAACAGCGTCGGTGTTCAACAAGGTTGCAACAGTGACTGATGTTGCATTAACGTTGGTAATTTGAATACTTGCTGCGGTAATTCCTGTTGCTAATACGTTACCAACTGTAAGGGTTGTGGATCGGATACCACCGATAATATCTAATTGATGACTAGGATTAGTTGTACCTAAACCAATATTGCCAGCTGTATAAAAAACATTTGTTCCATTAGTACTCCAAATTTCAGATCCGCTATAAAGACTTCCATTTTTGTAAAAGTTTCCTGTAAAGTTAATATCACCTGAAATATCTAAAGAATAACCTGGATCAGTGTTGGCAATACCAATTTTCTCACCAACAATCATTCTTTTAGCAACTGATGCATCACCCATAGATGTAATAGCGCCACCATTTGAAAAGTTGACAAAATTTGTAGTTTTTTCACCAACAATTCTAGACGCACCTCCAATTCGTAAAACATTAGAATTATATACGATATCTGTTGTTGCCAAAGTATTAGTGCTATTAGCATAAACTAAACTATTAGTAATAAATGGTCCAGATGTGTTTGCAATTACACCTGTTGTAATGCCTAATGGAGTTGTTCCAGGAGGGGCAGATGTTGTAGCTCTATATCTAATAATAGTTGTACCATCGGTATTTGTATTGAGATATTGGACTTGACCAATACCTCCCTCTTTATTTACCATACTAAATTGAACTCCTGTTAAATCACCAGTAAAACTAGATGTAATAACCCAACCAGATGGCTTATATAAACCATTAATTTCCCATACTGCGTGTTTAGCATCACCTGTTGATACAGTAACATTAATAAGTGTTTTAAACGCATTACAAATAGAATCATCGAAATAAAAATTTGTAATATCAACATAGGTTTGTTGGTTATTTGCCAATGTGGCTTGTTGTTCGTATATAATATCGTTTAAATTGGGTGTGATTTTAACATTATTAATAACTGTATGACCAGTGACATACGTATCTAATGTACTAAGAGACCCCTTGTTAATGATAGAACCACTCGTTGCACCGGCTGGCTGAGTAGTATTCTCAATAACAATTTGTGTTTCAAAAACTTGAGCATCAACGTTATAAGGCATTTTATAATAATTACATAGAAATTAATTTATTGTTAATTTTACCGTAATATTCTAATATAAATAATTGTACACATATTAAAATAATTTTGACACTAAATGAAATTTTTGATAATTACAAACGCGAACGCGTTATCGCGTAAAACAGATTATGAAATAGTTGGTATATTTAATTTTACTAATATATTTTTAAATTGATCTACAAAACTACTAATGCTGAACCCAGACTTATTCATACTTTTCAAATATTTATGTGCTTTGCGTATTAATTTATCATCTTGCATCATTTTATTAATATCAATATTTATAGAATTGTAATCTGAACTTTGTTTAAAATACAATGGGTAATCATTACCTAATAATTCCACAACAGCTGGATGTTTGTTTACTACAATGGGAGTTGTTCTTACTATACATTCTATAATTGTATTTACAGCAGACGCATCTACTAAATTTATAAAAACAATGTTCTCAGTCATCAATTCATCATACTCATCATTATCTAAATATTCCATAAAATTTACACTAGATATTTTATTGTTCAAATCTTCGTAAAAATGTTTGCTCCAATTGTTATAAATCAAACCAGTTTCAATTGTATTTTCAATTGTATTTTCAATTGTATTTTCAATTGTATTTTCAATTGCATTTCGTCTTATGTGTCCTATATTTTGTCTTATGTGTCCTATATTTTGATGTATATCTTGTCTTATGTGTCCTATATTTTGATGTATATCTTGTCTTATATTTTCACCTATATTTTGACTGATGTTTTGACTGATGTTTCCTATGTTTTGACTGATGTTTTGAGTTATATTTTCACCTATATTTTGACTGATGTTTTGAGTTATATTTTCACCTATATTTTGACTGATATTTTGACTGATGTTATTTTGACTTATATTTTGACTTATATTTTGGCTTATATTTTGACCTATATTTTGACTTATGTTTTGATTAATGTTTTGACCTATATTTTGACTGCTGTTAACATTTCTAGCAATCATATCTGTATATTCAAGACTTGAACGAATATTATCAACTAATCCTGATAAGGGGTAATAATTGTTCATATTTTTACCACGGAGAGCATATTTTGTGATGGTATCATTTTTATGTTTGTATAAAGTAGTTGTTTTATTTCCTGCTAGTAATCCATATTTACAACACGTGTATTGAGGTAATGTTAAATTATAAAATGAATATATGTTACGTAACCACCCGCCAATATGTACCAAGCGTTTATTTTGGTTATGATAGAATTTTTTATACTCAAATTGTTTAACATTCATTTCTGTAGGGTGAATAATAGAGAATATAGGTACATTAATAATACCTAAATCTCTAAATTTTTCTTCAAACTGTTTTTTAAGATATTTTGATAAAACAAATAATCCCCTACAAGTTTTCAATGATTCTATAAACGAAGGTGATTTAATTAGATTGTTACAATTGTAATCACTAAATGTTGTGTCAAATGTGTGATGAACAAAACCTATCCAACTTTTTTTATATGGAATTAAATTGAGTACATTATTAACATCTTTATTCCAGTGAAATGTTCTATCTACATATAGATCTAGTAAAATATCACTTTGGCGATTATGTAAAAATTCAATATGTTCATATACATATTGCCATCCAGATCTATGAGCTCCAGAGTAATCGATTTGGTCCATATATTCCATATTAAATAACCCATTTGGATTACTAACGATATTACGTCTATCTTTACTAATATGATCGTTTATTATCCAACGCCATTCATTCTTGTAATTATATTCCTTTGATAAATCGTATATTTTTTCACTCATTCCGTAATTGTAATCAGAATTTATTAATCCAATTAGATTATAACTAATAATACTCGTTACAATTTCACGAGTTTCAATGTCCGTTATACTTCTATAATCGGAATATCCACGTGTTTTTGCGAATTCTACAATTGTTTCATATGTACCTTCAATTAAAACGTTTACCTTTTCGTTTGTTAAACGCCCTTCTACATTTATATTTCTAGTGCTACGTCTACATAAAATGATATCTATTAATTTTTGTACATTTCTAAAGAACATTTTACCAAACAAATTTGTATTAATATGTAATAACTTGTGATAAATATTTTGTCTAAATTCATTAAAACTCTTTAATTTTAATATTTTTTCTAATAATATATTTTGATCAAAATCCATTGGGACTAATAGATCATTTACTGGTAAACGATAACAATATGGCCATTCTATTTCTAATAGTAAATTATGGATTTTACGTGTAGTATAGACAGAAACAAAAGGAACAGAATTATAAATAGAATATAATACAGAATGAAATCGCATTGTTATACATAAATGCAACTTACTGAATATATAATTCATTTCATCGTTTGATAATTTATCCGTTATATTTAATATGTTACTCTTTACATCATTATCTAAACTTTGAATTATTTCTTTTGCAAATACAGTATCATCCTCATTAGAATTAACCGAATTTGTATTAAAAGGTATAAAAACAACATTATACCCAGAATCTTTTACACTTGTCGTTACAAATTTAACTAACCCAGCGAGTATCTTATTATACTCATTTGGGTAATTTTGATTATAAAAATGTCTAGATAAACATATACCTAATAATTTATTCTTTTTATTGAAACTTTTTAAAATAGTTTTAATGTACATTTCTTGATGACCGTTACGCAATTGAGATGAATTTTTAATGAAATTTGAATATTGCAGGTTTATATTACCAGTATCCTCGCATCCAGATTCTAATAAACTTTTTGTAAATGTATAATTGTTTGATAAAATATATGATACATCAGGTATATAATAAATTCTATCATCGTAGAAATATTGGTTAAAAATATTTAAATCTTGAGTTGTTCTAATAAATATGTAATCAATTCTTTCGAGTAATGCTGTTTCTATAAGAATTTTAGTATATGGTAATCCAACAGATAGACCAATTATTAAATTGGGTTTACCAAGAAATTTACTGTTAATTTTGTTAAGAAAATATGGATTCAATATATCACCACCACCAATGATGATTATATCTGTATCTAAAAAAGTTTCTTTATAAATTTTATCACAATCTAAAAAATAGATTTCGTAGTCGATGCTACTTAAATACGTATGGAACAATTTATCCATTGATAATTTATATTGATCATCTCCAAAATTATTATGTTCATAATAGCCAATTATTTTCAAAGATAAAACCATAAATAATATTAATGTTTTACTCTATGCAAATAAATAAAAAAAGTCGAAATGCACATTTTTTTTATTTATAAAATTCGGTAAAAAAAAAATAAATTTAAATAGTAATACTCTTTATTTACAATGGAATCTGTTATTAAAAATCAAGGAAGTTCTCGTTATACTGTTTTTCCAATTCATTATCATAATCTATGGAAATTTTATAAACAACACTTGTCGACTTTTTGGACAGCAGAGGAAATTAAATTAACGGATGATTTAGTAGATTGGAACAATCGATTAAATGAAAATGAAAAACATTTTATTAAAAACATATTAGCATTTTTTGCAGCCAGTGATGGTATTGTAAATGAAAATTTAGTTGTCAATTTTTATAACGAAGTACAAATTCCAGAAGCACGCCAATTTTATTCTGTTCAAATGATGATAGAAGCTATTCATGGAGAAACATATTCATTATTAATAGACACATATGTTCTTAATACAGATGAAAAATCAAGATTATTTAACGCAGTAGAAACTATTCCAGCTGTTAAAAGAAAATCAGACTGGGCTATTAAATGGATTGAAGAAGGTACTACATTACAACAAGCAATACCTGAAAAGTATATGAAAAGTTATAAATTTTTAGTTGAAGGAAATGATTGTGCTGATAGACCATTACACCATGATCATATAGACGCACTCAGCTATTTAACACGAGAAAGACCTAGTTTTGCACAACGTTTACTTGCATTTATATGTGTCGAGGGGATTTTCTTTTCAGGAAGTTTTTGTGCTATTTATTGGTTAAAAAGTAGAGGTCTTATGCCTGGACTAAGTACTGCCAATTCTTTTATTTCGCGTGATGAGAATCTCCACGCAGAGTTTGCGATATCTTTGTATAAAATGTTAGAAAATCGTTTGGACGAAGATGTAGTTCACAGTATTTTTAAAGAAGCTGTTGAAATTGAAAAAGAATTTATTACAGAAAGTTTACCTGTATCACTTATTGGTATGAATTGTAATTTAATGAGTCAATATATCGAAATGGTAGCAGATCGTTGGCTCATTTTACTTGGATATAACAAAATTTACAATACACAAAATCCATTTCCATTTATGGAGATGATCAGTTTAAATGAAAAAGTTAACTTTTTCGAAAATACAGTTACAAGTTATCAAAGATCAAATGTAGGAACTACAGAAGAAGAACGAAAAATCACGTTTGATTCTGACGATTTTTAATTTAGTTCAAAATTGTATTTTAATTAAAAAGAAACCAAGCGAACTTATTACACCAGAAACTATTAATTTTACTGAATTAGTAGTTTAAGTAACGAATATCAATCAAAAATGATAACTCTTCTTAATGAAGAATTTACTGAAAGTCAACAACAATGGTACATAACAAATTTATATGTTTATATGAATTATCATCCAACAAATGATTATCCAATTAACTTAGAAAATGTTTTTCATATGATTGGTTTTGCGAATAAAGGTAATGCGATGAAAATAATTAAGAGTAATTTTACATTAGATGAAGACTATAAGTTGTTAATTATCCCTAGGGAAAAAAAACAAAATGCATGTAGAAACGAACATGAAATTATGTTAAATGTAGATACTTTTAAAAACTTGTGTATGCTAGCAAAAACAGCTAAAGGAAAGGAAATACGAAAATATTATGTAAAGTTAAATTAAATGTCACTCTTGAAAAATTAAGATATGTTATTAAAAATCAAGAAATAATAAATAATTGTAAATATGAATTTTTTTAACAAGTAGATGAGTTTGTTAAAAAAAAATGATTTAAAAATAATCTTATATACAATAATAAATAAGATGCAAATATTTGTAAAAACATTAACTGGGAAAACTATTACTTTAGAAGTTGAATCAAGTGATACTATTGAAAACGTAAAACAAAAAATTCAAGATAAAGAAGGAATTCCTCCGGACCAACAACGTCTTATTTTTGCTGGAAAACAATTAGAGTCAGATAGAACATTATCAGACTATAATATCCAAAAAGAGTCGACGTTACATTTGGTTTTGAGATTACGTGGTGGTGTATTATAAATTATTTTTGTTATGTAAATGTTTAAATAAGTTTTATTATAATTTTTTTTAAGTATAATATTATATATGTATAAAATCTTGATTATTTTAATAATTTGCATTGTAGTAATTTATAATTTTACGAGTAATAAGAAAGATTATAAAAATATGAAGAGGCATTTAACAAATGAGTATCATTATGCTCATTTTAGTCAAATAACAAAAGATAATTGGTATTTAACGTCATCATATTTATTAACATCTCCTAGAACGATATATTTAAAAGAGGGAGAGTCTTTGTGGATTCCTAAAGGTTGGTGGCATTGGATTGAGTCTCTTGGGCCAAGTATTGCTATAAATTTTTGGTCAGAGAAATCTAATTATAAAATGAGAGATGAGCCGCATAAATTATATAGTACGTATCAGACAGATAAAGTTAAATATAAAATAAAGGAGTATTTAAAAAATAAAAATCAGATTAATATATGGAATAGTGAGATTGATGAAATACGAAATGAGGAATTAAAGGATAAGGATATGTCTTATATCATTTCGTTACCAGGATATCGTACAGTTAAGGATAAATTGAACCTAGAATTATTCAAGTATATAGATAAAGATATAAAAGTGCCAGATATATTTGATAAGAATAAGGTAGATAAAAATTTTTGGATTTCTCTAGGTTATCATGATACAGGGTTACATTATGATGATTATTTTGGGTTATTATGTGTATTAGAGGGTGAGAAGAAGGTGACGTTATATCCACCGTCTGATTCTGTATATTTAAAACCTTATAGTGTTGTGCCATTATGGGCGTTATCTAATCCTATTGAATTTGAATATAATACATATACATTTGTAAGTGAATTGGATGATAAATCTAATTTTCCATCTTCGAGATTATTATATGAATCGATTATGGCTTTAGGGAATAAGGATATATTAAAAACGATAACGATGGTATCTAGTAGAATTTTTAATAAAGTTGTGTGGGGGTGTAAATTAAAAGATGGGAAGATGAGATGGGAGTTATATATGTATCATTATTTACCTGATCTGAGTAATAATAAAAATGAAGAATTAATTAAAGTGTTGATAGAAAATAATGATGATAATGATAGGAAATCACTATATGAATACAATAAAGAGTGTATGAATAAAGATTTAATTATACATTCATTTGATATAAATTTAGATTCTAATCCGGTTGATTCAGATGTGCATTTATATTATAAGGCTGGTGGTTATTCAAAACCTTTTTTTGGTTATGGAAAAACAATTTTGAGGGATGGGAGTATTGAGTTTGAGAGTAATTATGTATTAGATGAACAGGTTAATTTTTATAATAATTTTGAGGAGTATACAAAAACGATAAAAGCAAAGAATGTTAAAAATTGTAAGGAATTATTAAAGTTGTATAAATGTAAAGATATTTGTATTTTTTCTAAAAACCAAGATGAAATATTTATTATGTATATAGGTATTTCCTTGCATGATTTTATAAAGTTTTTAAACAAATATAATTATCCAGATAGTTTAATAAATCATGTTAAAGAAAATAAAGATAAGTATATGAATATAAAGCATGAGATAACGATTGTGTTTAATAAAAGAACATTAAATGTAATAAGGACGGCGTTTTATGGTGTATTATAACATGTGGCAAGTACAAAATTTAACATAAAATGCGTAAAAATGAATTTTTAAATCATTTTTACGACGCATTTTGTGTTAAATTTTGTATACATTTAATAAATAGTTATTTTATTTATTAATATTATATTATAAATGAATTTAGATAGAGACACTATAATTTTAGTTTTAGTAGTTTTATTTGCAATATGGGGTTTTTATTACCAATCTAAGGAATCTTATAGAGGCGAGAATCGTGTAAAAATTGGTAAACGTAGTGGTATGAACTTAGGTCGTAAAACATTTAAGAAAAAAACTCCAAATGAAGCTGTACAGGAATTAGCAGAAGCTGCTTCATCTACAACCGCTGTTCCAGCACAAGTTGTTATACCAACTGCTAATGTTGCAGCTGCTGCTGCAGGTAATGCTGCAGGTGTTGCAGCTATTCAAGCACTTGCTAATCAAGCCATGCAACCACAGGCAGGTAATCCTGCTCAAGTTGAAGCTGCTATAATTGTTGCTACTCAATCTGTTACTTCTGCTCCATCAAAACCATAATAGAATGAATTAGGTTTATATAAAAAATGAATAATAATAATAATAATAAGCTTATATATGTCTAACGTTTATTATTATGCAATAATGATCAACTACTTTTCAAAGTTTGTTTTAGCACAGACGCAATGTACACCATTTGTATATGATAAAACAAAACCATATACATCTCAAGGTTTATTGGTAGACTATAACTCTGATAATATTCGTCAACAAAGTGGTTTCCTTAACTTGTTATTAACAAAATCGAATGAAAATAAAAGCCAAGGAACAAGATTAACTATTGGCAACTTTTTACGTTATGGAACAGTAGATGTTAAAATGCGAGTATCGAATGGAAAAAATGTAGTTTCATCATTTATATTAATGGGTGAAAACAAAGATGAAATTGATTTTGAATTTGTACAAAATTCTAATAACAAAACAAACATTATTCAAACAAATTACTTTTACAAAGGAAATCCCATTTTTGACAAGAATGCTAAAATGTATAGGAATTCTAAACCTTTGACTGATTTTTATAATACATATACGATCCATTGGACACCAGATCATTACGAATGGAGATTTAACAATAATACTTTAAGAAAGTTGTATAGAAATCAAACAGAAAAGTATCCAGATGACACTAGTAAAATACAATTTGGTATTTGGGAAGCACAACCATCATCTTGGGCTGGACCAGGTATTGATTGGAAAGAACAACCATTTGTATTATCAATTGAATCAATTCGAGTTAGTTGTTTTACGTCTACATCACTTACACCTGTTACTTCTACACCTGTTACTTCTACACCTGTTACTTCTACACCTGTTACTTCTACACCTGTTACTTCTAATAATGCTAATAATAATTACATATTGTATAGTGTGTTATTATGTTTGCAACTTTTTTTGTAATATAAATTAATCAACATATATATATTTTAAATTACTTGATTTTTTTTTTATAATATATTATATATATAATGTCTTTATCTTCTGCAACTGACACTATTGGTACTCAATTAACAGAAAGCACTGCTAGTTCTTTTTTTACAACTAATTCAAATGAAGTTTTACAATGTATGTCTTTTAATATAAGAATGACTTTAGCATTTTCCTTGATAATTTTATTCTTATGTCTTTTAATATCGTGTTTAAACGCAATTTTACCACCATATGATGATTCTGATCAAATTATGTATGCTCCAGTGGCATTAAGAGGTAGAGGTAATATTAATTATATGATGTGTAAATGTTTAAATGGAAAATGCAAATGTAAAAGTAATATGAGTAATATAGAAAATTTCAGTAATGATGAAATGTATTCTTTTAAAACCGCACAAGAATCAAGTTATCAAAGTATTCCACTTTTAGCACCAGAAGATGACAATCTAATGTTTGGTCAAGCTAAACGTTTTGTATCTGCAATAGATGGTACATTTGTTTACCGTCTAGAAATTTATTGTAATTTGCTTGTTTTAGATGGAAATATTTATGATAAAGCTCCAAGAAATTCAGTTAAACAAAAATACTCTGTATTTTTACAAAACACAAAACAAAAAGGTAAAATGCATGTAGGTGATTTAGTAAAAGATGGAGATGGTATTTATAAACTTAAATTTATTGCAAAAGAACGAGTAGAAGAATTAGCAGCATATGATAAAGTAAACATTGTTTACGTTCTTAACGATAACGAACAAAATATCTTATCTGGTACATTTCATTAAAAATTTAACTTACATTTCATTAAAAATTTAACTTACATTTCATTAAAAATTTAACTTACATATTAATTTAAATTTTAAAATTTACAAAACATCTGGATTATATCTAAATTGATCATATTCGTATATTTTTACAGTGTAATCATTGTTTAATATATCAACGTGAATTATATCACCATCATATAATTCATTATCATTTTTGGATTTAAAAGGTATTTTTAATCTATTTCTGGTCTCGTCAATTATATAATATTCATACTTTTCACTTCTACCTGGATATTTTTGTCTACCAAATAATGGTAAACGTTCAGTATTGTTATATACGATACCAATTTGTTGAAAGTCAGATATACCTGGAGTATTCAATCTACCAGATGGATAGCT
>Ga0207934_1000125_pt1 | contig 12725 bp, 8 predicted proteins | sample LakMenE22Apr09ns_FD_150724 | JGI IMG/M metagenome (GOLD analysis project Ga0207934, IMG submission 150724) | Freshwater microbial communities from Lake Mendota, WI - 22APR2009 deep hole epilimnion (SPAdes) | ecosystem: Environmental > Aquatic > Freshwater > Lake > Epilimnion/Euphotic zone ... | reverse complement strand
GACTTGGAGCTAGTAATTGCTCACCCAGTGAGACTTACACAAGCCCAATCGCCCTAGCATGGTAAGATACACCTGTACCGTAACGATGTTTGATATGGGGTAGCTAGACTGCCTCATTTGAAAAACACGTATGGGTATTGACACATCCCTGGTCCGCCTTCTCTGAATGGCTCCTTGGAATAGTCTTTAAGCTTGGTTACTAGCACTGGTCATTTGGTTTCCCTCCTTGTCCTTATTAAGTTAAACTTCTAAATTAATTTAAAATTCTTCTGGTATCCAGTGGGGATCGGCTCCTTCTGAGTCGTTCCCTAGTCCCGTCCAAATTTGAGTATTGAGATTTAGGGACCGAAACTCATTGTTTATGCTTATGGTATGAACTGTTTGGATTCTCAACTGAAGAGCTGGAAAAATACCATTTTTGCTAAGTAATTATTTTTAAGTTCTTTCCCTATCTTAAACCCATTTTTCTTTATATTTCTCTAAGAAATGAAAACGCTAACTTGCGACCCACAGAAGAAAATTGTTCCATCTGCTGGAAAAATGATACCCATTAGCCCGGGCAAAACCATGCCGTTATCAATCAACGCCATTCACAAACATTTAAGCACAGGGAAAACCCTCCCCGTCCATCCTAAAAAATTACCAAACAATACAACTATTTTGTATTTTAAACACAGCAAATAAACTAACACTGGTTTATTTTTTTATCAAACAAACCTGATTTTTTGAAAAATTTTTTCCAGTATGCTTTCCCATTCGAACCGAGTTCGGATTGGTGAAGAAAATTACCCTGATTATCTTGGCATAGTTCTGCGTTATTATTGCCCCGGATTCCTACCAGGTTATAATCCCAGCGAGTTACACGACTTTCTTGAATGGAAATATCTCTTCGTTGACCACAGCAGCCACCATTGCTTGTTCTGGCCCTGTTGGCTTTTTTATCTTTGTCCAACTACCAACAATATGCCCCATCCGGTCTCTTTCAATAACCACTGGCACTGTGTTTATGCTGATTGCCCTAAATTTTTGGGTTCTGTCCACACCCCACCTTTTTTCACTAATGTTGCACATGCAATTTGAATAAAGCCAACGGTTTTTTACAAAAAAAACTTTTTTCTTTTTCTCCTTAGAACATGAGTTGCCACGTTAGCATGGACTTTGTCGAAATCGACCAAAATTACTACAATCTCTCTTTCATTATTCTGAAAAATTCAAGCTCCAGCAATATCTGGTCACATTTCTTTCGCCACATTCACTGGAATAATGATGTTCAAGTACCAAGGAATTTTTTCACCCTTGATCTGGGCCCAACCGGTCGCCATCTTTTCTATCCTTGTCCACCGTTCAATCTAAGTGAAGATGAATGTAACTCTTGGTTGACCTGGTCAACCGTCCAGCCCAACAATGGCGAAGGTGATGACATCAAAATGTTACAATTCCGCGGCAATCCTGAAGAGATCCTAAGGAACCCTGAGACTAAGACTGGCATCTCGGCGCATATCCAGCACTCCCTTTGGGCTGACCAGCTCTCATCTACGCCACAACCTGCCTTGGGAAACCTATCCCGCATGGAAAATTTGGTTCGCCAAACAATTATTACTCAGCTTCGTAATATTCCGAACACAGTTGCCAACAGAATAAGAAACGACTTGCGTGAGCACAGCCGTGAACGACGCCAACCCCGTTCTAGATCTCCTGAACGTCGGTCCTCAACTACTCCACCAGCAACACAACATCAAATTGCCCTTCCGCAACAGTATTTCATACCACAGCAGCAACAAACCTTGCCTCCCACGCAAGCTATACCCCAACAACAGGTCTTAACTCCACAGCAAATACAATGGAATTCGGCGGTAGCTACCAATACGAGCAACGTCCCACAACCTGGCCTCCTCTATGCCCCCCAACGTATGAATCTTTAAATATTCTTTTGTAATCCTTTAAAGGATTCTACTCAATACACTCTTAACTAAGAAAATCTTTATTCCTTTAGTACCTTATAGGAACTATGTTACGGAACTTGATGGTGTTTACACCCCAATCATTTTTGATTCCCAAAAACAACTGGAAAAATTACTTAAGAACCAGATTTTGATCAACCAATCTCCTGTTCCACTTACCAATGGGGCTATTGAACTTTTATGCCTCGGTCTCAATTTTATCCCTTCTCGGATCAACCCGCACGTCTCCCTCGTGGCTTCAATCGACCGCCTAACTCGAGAAATTGACACCACCATTTTCTTTTTCAAAAAAACAAACCATAAGTTCACTAGGAAAGGTTGGCTGGCCCAATATACCCAAAAAAATTGGAAACCTGCCCCCCAAACATGGAAGAATAATTTCCAAATAACTACGATCTTAGAATCTTTAACCAATCCGGATTTAAACTTATCTCCTATTTCCCATGATAAACTTTCTGCCGAAATCTTGCAACTCCAAAAGAGAAAGGATATCCACATTTTAAAGTCCGATAAGGGACGCAACACTGTCATTTGGCCAGTCAAAGAATACGACATTGAAGCTTCTAGGCAATTAAGCGACAAAAATACCTACCACGAACTAACTAAAAATGAATACGATGATAAATTAAAAGACATTAAAAATCAATGCTGTGAAATCTCTGAAAACCTCCTTGCCCTTGGTCTCATCACCCCGATTGAGGATGATGAAATTTGCAAACGTGCACCGACTGGTTCGGCCATATATTTTCTCCCTAAAATCCACAAAAACATGGAAAAAACTAGCAAAACCTTCCCGGGACGCCCGATTGTGGCAACCTTCACCTCTGTGACTTATCTTCTCGATAAATACATCACAGAACTTACCGGTCATCTTCTCAAAAGAATTCCTGGATCTCTCATCGATACCCATGACTTTATCTCCCGGTTGCCCACCGGACCACTTTCTGCTGGTTCTCAACTCGTCACGGCAGACGTAACAAGCCTGTATCCTAGTATTCCCTGGACGGACGGTATCAATGCCTCAACGGACTTCTACTCTGAGAACCTTCAATTTCTCACAACTTATGCATCTGGAAAAAATATGTGTCCTCCCCCTAAACCAAAACTTTTTAAACGCATTCTTACATTGATACTCTCTAATTCTATGATTCACTTCAAAGAAAAACGGTTTTTTCATCAAATTAAGGGCACGGCTATGGGCTGTTGCATTTCTGTATATTTCGCCAACTGTTACATGTTCGCTGTCACTCGACCTCTTGTTCTCTCCCCGCCCACGTGGCTCATCTGTTTCCTCAGGTTTATCGATGACCTATTCTTTATTATTTGCAATCCGAACCAACAGGATTTTCTTGCCGCGGTTAATAGCATCTCTAACCATAACATAGGTTACGAAATTGTTGATCCAGCCAAAACACAAAATTTTCTTGATACCACTGTCTCAATTAAAAAAGATCGGATCATTCTGGAACCGTATTCAAAAGAAACAGCATCAGGATCCTATTTGCATCCTTCTTCCACACACCCATACCATACGGTTATGGCTACACCATATTCCCAGTTACTTCGGATTCGTAGAATCTCCTCGAATAAATTTATCTTTCGAAAGCATGCCAAAAAAATGAAGATGGACTTTAGAAATATGGGATACAGCAAAAAATTACTCAAGAACACTTTCAACAAAATCTTCAACCTATCAGAAGCCGAATTGGCATTAACCAAATCTTTTTCTCCCACTGCACGGTCTTTTAAATTTATTACCAACTTCAATCACACCTTTAATTGGAAAAAGGTCCAACTTATACTTAACAAACTCCATGTAAAAATTACCCAGCACTACACTGAAGGTCCATACCAGGACCTAGCTATTGCCGAACATCTACAGGATAAACAAATTAAAATTGTTTTCAGCAATGAAAAGAATATTTCTTCCTTTTTCTCAAGCAATGTTAAACATTGATCAATACCCTGTTCTTTTTTAGGTTTAAACTAACACTAAAGGACACTATTGAACTACGTAATGGACATCGCATATTTCCTCACATTCTTAAGACTCCAGTCTTTGAAGAAAATATCATCCAAAACCAACTTTTATTCGCAAATCCGGCGCTCAGCTTAGCCCCCCCTGATCAAGTTGGTCACCCAACCTTAAAAATTATGTTCCCCACCCGCCAAGATATTTGCATCCGGGAATACTTGCCGATCCACCCACCTGCTGATTTCGACACGCCTTCTGGATTGACATGGATCCCCATTTCCTCTCTTGTACCCCCTGGCAGGGATATCTATGTCCTCTCTGTAACTTATCCCCGTTACTTTCATAACTTGGAAATATTTTTTTGTTGGGATGTTACCATCTACCAAGTCCAAATGTCAATACCCCAGTCCATTAATAATTATCGGCCAATTCGCCAGAGGTCCTGGAACCCATCAACTGGAAAATCTTCCCTTTATAGCCAACAAATGGATGAACCAGCGGACATAGAAGTCCCCGAAATCCGTGATTTACCTCTTATCAAACAAGCTTTCACTATATCACTTTCAACCGAACAAAATTTCAAACTTCATTCCATCCTGGAAAATAGGAAAGCCATTTCCCCAGACCTACCCTCTTGGGGTAATCTCTACATCCGGGCTTCCGGAAACAAATTGAAAAAATACTTTGTTCAACGCCATACCCCCACGTATAATGGAATAACTATCCATCATGGTCTTGATACTCTTTTCTTCTCTCCAATTAGACCAATCTCAAGTCCAACCTTCAGATTCATTTATAAGAAGTTGTCCAAATTTAACGGACCATATGATTGGATCCCTGTTGTTACCCCTGAAATTGGCATCCTATGTCATAAAATTCCAACCGAAATCCACAATAAACTAACACATTTATTGTAAAACCTTCCTTTTTTTCTATTTAAAAAAAAGGCCTTTCCCGTTAAAAACTCCAACTACAATTATCTGTTCCCCGAATGACATCTATCGAATAAACGAGGAAGGGAATGGACCCACACAGATCATCTGGCTTAAAGTTATTGCGGTTAGAGAAAATGATGAAGACGATGGACCTAGAACCGCCTTCTACGGTCTAACTCATATTGATAATGTTGCCGTCACACCAAAAAATACGACGATCCCGAATACTGTGACCACTTGTGAACTGGTTATACCCATTGTAAGCCGATTTAACATGTCCCGACTCAGATATTCATTTATCCCAACAGCCTCCAGCGGGGATGATCATCTAACCGAACTCCACAAATATTGTTCCCCATTGGTCAACGTCAAATGGAACCATTTAAATGGATTTGAAAATTCTAATATTTATGTACTCCACCTTCTCACTCTTCCATTCCTGGAAAATAGCCAGGTTAATTTTATAAACCCTCCTTCCATTACGTTCACTTTTCCCACGTTGGACACACTAGAAGATCGAATGGAACTTGAGGAACTAGCTGCAACTCGACATCATTGTACTCTCGTCTCATGCACAGAATTTATTGTCTGTCCTACTACTCTTGAAGAACCTGATGATGAATCAAATTTGCACAAACACTGTACTGATAAAACTTGTGTCCGTTTTTTTGAAAAAATTACCACGGAAGGTCCCTGAATCTCACCAGGACTTCTTATGTTGTCGGAGGATCCCACATCAACCTAGATTTTATCATTATCCAATCTGATACTTTACAATGGACCGAATTTTTTCAACGAATCCCTTGGAACTCAACAATACCACCACCTGGGAATCTCCTACGAATTGACCTAGATTCGCACGGTGCTTTTATTTTTCGCCGCTGTCCTCCCTTCTTTCTAGAACAGGACCCTTGTAGTACATGGCTGGAATGGATTATCATGGAACCCCCCATTACTTCTAGAAAAATTATGGTGCTACGGATCAAGTCCGGAAGAAACCCGGCTAATATTCGAAATTGTACTTCTATCTGTAATCATATAAATTATGAACTATATGTTTCCCAACTACAATCTGTGGCCCCAACTCATGTGCCTAGGAATTCTAGAATCCGTTTTTGTCAAACAAGCTAAAAATTGGCCCTTGTAAAATCAATAAAGAAACTGAAAAATACCATATCATCTTAATGGTTAAGAAACAAAAAAGAGTTGGCTCTTATTCTGGACCCGTGTTCTTAAGAATTCATTTACGGAAGATTGGTTCTTATCTTTGACCCATCTTTCATGATTTCCATTTGATAAAAACACACAAAAGATTATCTTCATTTTTTGGTCCGTCTTTTACGGCCATTAACCCTTATCTTTGGCTTGCCTTTTGGCTTTTCTTTAACCTATCTTTTAAGATTTCATTCACATTGGCTCTATCTCTAGACCCATCTTTTAAGATCCCACACAAACAATTGGCTTTACTTCTCAGCCCATTGACTCAAATTCTTTTCCCCAAAAAATTTTTTTGGCTCTATTTCTAGGCCCAACTTCTATCTCATTTAATTAAAAAACAAAAAATTGGCCCTATTTTTGGGCCTTTCTTTTCTTTTCTTTTCTCTTTTTTGTTTTCTTTTTTAGAACACACAAAAAATTGGCTCTATTTCTAGGTCCACCGTTTTTAATAAAGATTGTAGACCCATCTTTTGGGATCTCATTTAATACACAAAAAATTGGCTCTATTTTTTGGACCCATCATTTATCAAAAACACACAACAAATTGGCTCCGTCTTTATGCCCATCTTTTAGAACACACAAAAAATGGCTCTATTTCTAAGCCCACCATTTATCTCACTTACCAATAGCACACAAAAAATTGGCTCTATTTTTTAGGCCCATCCTTTTTTTGAACATACAAATAATTGGCTCCATTTCTGGGCCCAACATTTATCACATCTAATAAAAGCAAACACAATAAATCGGCTCTATTTTTGGGCCCATCATTTATCTCATTCAATAAAGGTACACGACAAATTGGCCCTATTTTTAGGCCCATCTGTTAGGACGCACAAAAGGTTGGCTCTATTTCTGGGCCCATTTTTTCTAAATAAAGATTGTTAATTTTCTACATTAACCAAAAAACCGGCTCTATTTATTTAGACCAATCTTTTAAGATCTCATTTACCAAAACAGTAATCAAATTGACTCTAATTTTAGACCCATCTTCCTGAACGCACAAACAATTGGCTCTACTCCTAGGCCCATCCTTTATAACAATACAAAAAGACTCTTTATTTTTCTTCATACCTTTAACAAAAGGGCTCTATTTCCAGGCCCATCATCTCTAATAAAGATTGTTGTTTTAAATGGGGACTCTATAGGTAGACCCATCTTTTAGGATCTCATTTAATATAACACACAAAAAATTGGTTCTATTTTTGGGCCCACCATTTATCTCATTTAATAAAAGCACACAAAAAATTGGCTCTGTCTTTAGGCCCATCTTTTTAGAACACACAAAAAATGGCTCTATTTCTAGGCCAACATTTATCTCATTTAATAAAAGTACACAAAAATTGGCTCTAATTTTAGGCCCATCTTCCGGAACACACAAACAATTGGCTCTATCCCTAGGCCCATCCTTTAAAACAATACAAGATACACGGCTCTTTTCTTTCTTCTCTCTCCTTCGGCCAAACCCATCCAAAAGATTTTTATTTTTTTCATATCTTTAACAAACTGACTTATGAGTAGTGAGCTCCGATGCAATTATAACAATGACCGCTGCGAGTTTGTTTGCATGACCCCGGAGAGACTCCTTAAGGATCGGGTATTACCCCTTATGGTAACGATTAATAAGGCCTATCACATTCAGACGATCCGGGCCTCATGCTCCATCTTATAAACAAATAAATGGCGTATTCTGCCTGCCATTGGCTCTTTCATTTCATCTACCTCGGCTGACAAGTGGGGGCGACCATTAACAAAGTATAGTGGACAATGTCGACTCGAATTGGCGGACGCCTGGATAAGCGAATACTACCTGTCAAACAAAGTCCTCTACCGGACGTCCGATCTGATATGACGATGGCAGGGGTTTTTAACAAAGCGGACCACGGCAATGCTCGTTTTTTGTCGATAGAGTCCCTGTGCGATGGATTCCTTTTGCTGGTTATGCCGCGAAATTTGAATAATCTTATTACGGACAAGTTTCCCATCCGATGAACATATCAAAACTATCTTCATTTCTTCCATCTAAAACGAACTGGTGGGGGAAACCATTAAAAAAGTATGGAGGACAATGTCAACTTGGATTGGCGGACGCCTGGATAAGCGAATTCTACCTGTCAAACAAAGTCCTCTACCGGACGTCCGATCTGATATGACGATGGCAAGGGTTTTTAACAAAGCGGACCACGGCAATGCTTGATTTTGTTGACGGAGTCCCTGTGCGATGGATTCCTTTTGCTTGTTATGCCGAAGAGGTTGGATAATTTTGTTACATACAATCCGGGCCTTCTCTTTCCCCATCCGATATTGGAACTTCCATGACAAACAACCAGGACTTTCCTATGCCACTAAAAGAATTTAATTCTCTGATCTCACACGGACCCAACCATTTGGGAAAATCAACATATTAAATAAAATAAAGGATTTAAAAAAAAGGAAACCTTTTTATTCGGTTCCGGGAGACTCTAAGAGACTCTAAAAACTATCTCTATTGAAACCTCCGGTTTTCTATTACAAGATTATTTTACAAAGCCTCCGACCCTGCTTCGTTAAACATTTTTTATGCTTAACTTTTTTTCAATATGAACCATTTTAAAAAAAACAAAATGACTCCATTGAAACCTTTGGTCTCTTACTATAAAAATTATTTCAACCAGCCTCTGGCTCTGATTCATAGCACTTATGTTCGCCCTATATGTCCGTTTCCGGACCTCGGCTCCACCAGATTCATTCACGATAAAAACTGACTGTATTGAAACCTGTCGGTTTCATGTTATCAAAATATTTTTTACGAGCCTCCGGCTCTACTTTCTTGTATGATCAATCTCCATACCTTGGCCCCAGCAGATTTATTGATGATCACTATAATTCTTCGAGGAAAACATAATAGATTGGCCTTTATTATAAAAACTACTCTTGACGAGCCTCCGGCTCTATTTAATGAAGCCTATTTTCTTATGAAATTCAGTTCCCCCAAATAAGTTTTCTCAAATATTCAAAAATTATAAATCATTCTAGTCCTTGACTATAATTTCTTCTGAGCAAAGTATTGCATAGCCCCCGGCCTTATGAACATTTTTATGCGGGGGCCTTTGGCTCAACTACATCTTTGAAAGGTATTAACATAACATTACCAAACCTAACCTAACCTAACCTGTTGTGTCTTATTAATTTGCAAAATAACAATGACCGCTAACTAGCGCTGCAAAATCACTGTGATTCTTAGATAAAAATATAATAGACCGGCCTCTATTATAAAACTATTCTTGACAAGCCTCCGGCTCTTTTTTTCTAGGCAAGATATTGCACAACCCCTGGCTTTCTGAACATTTTTATACTGAAGCCTTTGGCTCGACTACCTCCTTGAAAGGTGTTAACATAACATTACCTAACCTAACCTAACCTAACCGGTTGGGCCTCATTAATTCTCAAAAATAACCCAATGGTTTTTATTTAAAAAAATGCTAAATGGCGCTGTATTTGGTCCAAAGAGTGACCGCTAGATGACGCTACTAATTACCAAAAATATGACCGCTAAGTAGCGCTGCAAAATCACTATGATTCTTAGAGACAAACATAATAGACTGGCCTCTATTATAAAACTATTTTTGACAAACCTCCGACTCTGTTTCCTTAGGTGTTCAACATTTTTTTAATATAACCAAACCTGACCGGGCCTAACCTAACCTAAACTTTTTTATCACCCTAAGTGTTTGGGATTAGATAGGGAATTCAGTTTCCCCAAAAAAAGTTTTCCCAAATAAGTTCAAAATAAAAAATTATTTTCCCCGATTTCTTATAAATACTTCCAGTCCTTAGCTATATCTCTTTCTGAACAAAGTATTGCATAACCCCTGGCTTTATGAGCATTTTTGTACTAAGGCCTTCGACTCAACTACCTCTTCGAAAAGAGCAATCATAACATTACCTAACCTAACCTAACCTAACCGGTTGGGTCTTAATTATTTTCAAAAATAAACCAATGATTTTTATTTTTAAAAAAACCGCTAAAAGGCGTTTTAATTTGTCCAAAGAGTGACCGTTAGATGACGCTACTAATTGTAAAAAATATGACCGCTTACTAGCGCCGCAAAATCACAATGATTCTTAGAAAAAAAACATAAAAAACTGACCTCTATTATAAAACTATTCTTGACAAGCCTTCGGCTCTGTTTAATGAAACCTATTTTCTTAGGTGTTCAACATTTCTTAATATAACCCAACCGGATCAGGCCTAACCTAACCTAAACTTTTTATCACCCTAAATGGTTGGGATTAGATAGGAAATTCAGTTTTCCCAAATAAATTCAAAAATACAAAAATTATTTTCCCGATTTCTTTTAAATCCATCTAGTCCTTGGCTATAATTTTTTCTGAGCAAAGTATTGCATAACCCCCGGTTTTATAAACATTTTTGTACTGAAGCCTTTGGCTCAACTACCTCTTTGAAAGGTGTTAACATAACCTAACCTAACCTAACCTAACCGGTTTGGTCTTATTCATTTTCAAAATAAACCAATGGTTTTTATTTAAAAGGCCGCTAAATGGCGCTGTATTTGGCCCAAAGAATGACCGTTAGATGACGCTACTTATTGCAAAAAATATGACCGCTTACTAGCGCTGCAAAATCACTATGATTCTTAGAGAAAAACATAATAGACTGGCCCCTATTATAAAATTATTCTTGACAATTCTCCGGCTCTATTTAATGAAAACCTATTTTTTCAACATTTTTATATACCCCAACCTAACCGGGCTTAACCTTACCTAACCTAAACTTTTTTATCACCCTAAACATTTGGGATTGGATAGGAAATTCAGTTCCCCTCAAATAAGTTTTCTCAAACATTCAAAATAAAGAATTATAATTCATTCCAGTCCTTGGCTATAATTTTTTCCAAATATTGCAAAAAAAACTCCGGTTTTATGAACATTTTCATTCTGAAACCATTGGCTACTAAACTACCCAAAAAACAACCACTAAGTTACAACCGCTAGACAGCGCTGCATTTATTTTTTGACCGCTAGATGGCGCTGCAAATAGTTCAAAAAATGACCGCTAGATGGCGCTGCAAATAGTTCAAAAATGACCGCTAGATGGCGCTGCAGATAGTTCAAAAATAACCGCTAGATGGCGCTGCAAATAGTTCAAAAATGACCGCCAGATGGCGCTGCAAATAGTTCAAAAAATGACCGCCAGATGGCGCTGCAAATAGTTCAAAAATGACCGATAGATGGTGTTGCAAATCGTCCAGATAATGACCGCTAGATGGCGCTGCAAGTAGTTCGAAACATGACCGCTAGATGGCGCTGCCTGACACTGTAAAGACCACTAAATAAAGCCGTAAATAATTCAAAAACAATGGCTATTAGTACTAATGGCGCATATAATAAAATAAAAAAAACTTCTATAAAAATTAATGGCACTTTCCATGCCCACGAAAAATAACGCCTAAAAATTCCAGGCAAAAAATCTCAAGTCCTAAAAAACACGAAAAATTTCTGTTTTCTTGATTAAATATTTAAAAAAAATTTTAAAAAAAAGGGTAGTATTAAAAAATGATCTGAATTGTACACACTTGTTTCTAAGTTATTTTTAAAAAAAACATTTGAAAAGAAAAAAAATTTTTTTATCCATTGGAGTCCCCCTAGTTGTCGGGTGTATCCACCTCCATTTTTTACTTTTCTCTGAACAATTAATTACGATTGATTCTGGCCCTCTTTACTACCCCATCTCGGGTGTGAGTAAAGATTACCACCTTTTGGAACACTTCTCCCTTGGCTAGAGCATACTGCTCTCCCGCCTCGCGAACCACCCTAACATGTTGTGGTTCCTCGGCCAACGGTTGTTGGTTCCCCGGCTCGGGATCTCCTTCCTCCTCTTGACGCTCGTTTCGGGCCCTAATCCCCTCTAAAAGAGCTCTAAATCCAGGATGACGTTCCTCTTCCCATTCCATCTCCACATCAAGATCTTGAGATGTGGACCATGGCCTGTTGGTTTTCTTCCTTAAGAACCTGATTGCTCCCTCTCGCTTGTGATAAAATTCATCGAAATTTGGCACCATAATCGGCGCATGGGATTGATGGAAAGCAGCATAGACGGATATAACGTCATTCTTGAGGAATCCAGGGAAGATGTCACGGAGACTGCATAGAGCTATTTTAGCTGCCCTGAAAAAGTAATGGACTTGTTGGATTAAAGGGGTCACGACATGGCCACAGGAAGGCTCCGATGTAGGAGTGCTGTTACAATGAGCTACATCCAAAGCTATTCCTCCCTCGGTGACATTAACGAGATCCCAAGCACAATAAAGACCCTTCCGGGCTGCTCCATCGATCTTCTCACTCCTCTCAATAAAGACACGACCATCCACGGTCTGGTAAAGGTCCTTAAACCCTTCCATACGTGGAAACTTCTGATAGACCCTGTTCTGGAACACTACACGGTCCCCCATTTTGTTGAAATAACGAAAAAAATAAAATCTCTCCAAATTGTACTCTTTGCCAGGAGCGATTTTTAACACGTCTGGTTGGTTCGGTTGTTTTGCAAAGAGTGATTCTCCCGATAAATCCCTAAAATGAATATCTTTACAACGCTCGCCCTGGGCCCAAAAAAATTTTTTTAATTATGAAAAAATATTT
>Ga0207934_1000124_pt1 | contig 12763 bp, 8 predicted proteins | sample LakMenE22Apr09ns_FD_150724 | JGI IMG/M metagenome (GOLD analysis project Ga0207934, IMG submission 150724) | Freshwater microbial communities from Lake Mendota, WI - 22APR2009 deep hole epilimnion (SPAdes) | ecosystem: Environmental > Aquatic > Freshwater > Lake > Epilimnion/Euphotic zone ... | reverse complement strand
TAGACATGGCCGTCCATTCCCCAATGATTGACACGTGTTTGTCGTTCAGTTCAAACCGTCTTCCGACCACCCGAACCTGTATGACATCGCCAGGTTTTACGGTATCCATTGACATGTGATTTGAAATGAGGCGAGCATTGGAGTTTGCATCGTGCATTTCACGCGAAATGTAAATGACAACGGGTGACGGATTTATACAGGCATGTGCCCGAATGCCCGCCTGTGTCGCCGTTTTGGCAATGCAATTCATGATGTCGCCCTCTTTTGGAGAACACATCATGCACTCCACTTCCAAATCAAACCGAATGTTTCCGGCCGCAAATGTGCCGACAGAATATGAACGCAACTTGCAAGAACCTGGTTGAACAAACCCTTCGGCGATGCACCTGCCATCAATTTCATTGGAAACGCCCTGCAACAGATGGTCTCCAATGTGTTTGAAATTGAGTATGTCTGAAAATGGAATGCACAATTTGCGATGAATGCATGTTGCATGATACAAAGAATTGCCGGAATCATTGTGCGCATGTGATGGAGGCATTGTGGTGGACTTGACTACATGATAAATTTCACGTTGAGTTTAATTCAATTTTTTGAATTAACATTATTATGCGTCATAGTGTGTCAATGTGCATTGAAATAAAAAATAATAAAATAATATAATTATTATACAAGCATTATATTATACATCATCAACTTAATTCCATTATCAAATGAGCTGGGCAACGTGCTATGCTGGATCCAACAATATCCATTTCAATTTCCCTCCAATTATGGCAGATGGGCGCAATTATGCCGACTGGCAGCCCGGCGCCGTCATCAACGAGCGCATTAAGGAACAAGCCGGCATAACATCAAATTCGCAATACCGCCAGTTCCTAACGCACAATGCAACCCAGATCATGCAGGCCAACCAGCTGGAGGCGTGCAACCAGTGCGGCAGCTGCGTCTACAACACGAGCAATCCGCTTCAACCGCAACCCAACGTGCCCTACGTGTTTGCCAGCGTGCTTGACAACAGCCAGCCGTTTGGCTACGAATCAAGCGATCTTAAGAATTACTACCTGTCACGCCAGCAGCTGCAGGCGCGCATGATTGCGCCGGTCATCACCCAGAACGAGCTGCTGATGGGCGGCTACCCTGCGCCCAATTAATTGAAATCTCCCCCGAATGGGTTTTTAATGTTTTTTTGATGTTTTATTGCGTCGTCCGTATTTGCAATACTGACGTTGCGAGAATCCGCGCGGCGCGCTGCAGTCAATGCTTTTTTTGTACTTCGCGGACCATTTGCCCCCTTTGATTTTAGAACGCGCGGTCATCGTTTGTTGGTTTATGCATTGTCCTTATATTATTTTTGTAAACCGCAAACACACATAAACACGTGGCCATATAAATACCAAAAAACACTGACATGAAAATTTTAAGCATTGACGTGGGAATGAAGAATCTGGCGTATTGCTTGTTTGAATGCGACCCACTGAAACTTTGCTCCGGAGAAATTAAAACTCCGGATCACATGATGCAACTGGTGAACATCGTGGCATGGGACACCGTGAATTTGTGCGACAGCGACACAAAATCGGAACCGGTTATTCCCGTCCTGTGCACGCAGTCCGGATGCAAATTTGCCGCAAAATTCATGCACTGTTCAAATGCAACCATCACTCATTACTGCACTCGGCACGCGAATTCGTCGGGGTACAAGATGCCGTTACCTTCGTCCATTGGGTCAACAAAACTCCTGAAAAAAATGACGTTGGATGAATTAAAGGCATTTTCCGGCGAATATCTCTCTTCCCCAATTCCTGAAAAGTGTGAAAAGAGTAAGATGAAGCTGTTGCAACACCTGGGCACTGCATTGGGCGCCGAGTATCTGGTTGCTGTGAGTGCAAAGCCGAAAGTGGTTTCTGCGGCATCGGTGGATTTGATCACCATTGGCCGAAACATGCACCGGCGGTTTGATGCAGTGCCGCACCTGTCGTCTGGGATTGATGTGGTGATCATTGAGAACCAGCTCAGCACGCTGGCCACCCGCATGAAAACGCTGCAGGGCATGCTGACACAGTATTACATCATGCGCGGGGTTCCGGACATTCGGTTCATATCGGCCACAAACAAGCTGAAGATGTTTTCCAAAGAGGGGGACGACAAGGGTGACTATGCCGATCGCAAAAAACGCAGCATGGAGATTACACGAGCGCTGATTGCACAACATGCACCCGAGCACATCGGGTTGTATGACAAGCACAAGAAGAAGGATGATCTGGCGGACTGCTTTCTGCAGGGTGTGTGGTGGCTATCAGGGAACTACGTGCCAAGCATTGCGCCCCGAACCCCTCCTTCTGGCATATTGTAAGGCACGACACATCACATGTTTATTTGCAATGCCAGGGTTTTAGGGACGGCACGTCCCTAATTATTGCGTATGATTTAAACTTAAAAGATATAAATTAAACATAAGAATAGACAGCAATCCACACACCCCCATCTGTGCAAATGGAAGAAGTAATTGACATTTCAAATTTGCCCAGCGATTCCCGTTTCGGAGGAAGCAAGTCTACCAACTTCGGTGGTGGTCTTGAATTCCTGATGAATGACAAAGTAAAAAGTGGTGGCGGCAACAAGGGTGCCAACGACATTGACATCGGTGACTTGAATGCGCTGGAAGCCGAATTGAACGAATTAAGCGATGTCACGGGCCCCAGTTCATCATCCAGCAAGTCCTTGTTTTTCAGTGGGATTGGCGCTGGTGGGTCCGGGTCTGGAAACAACGTGTCGTTCAAGGAGGACACGGTTGAATTGGGGGGCGGTAGCGGCGGCAATAGCAGCGGTTTCAATTTAGGCAGTTCAACCGCCTCTGCTGACGACGACAAAAAAACGTGGGACGGATTCGGCAAGTTCAACAACGTGCCGTTGAACCCGGATGCACCGGTGGATGCACATCCGCAAATGACCAAGGAGGAGCTGCTGCGCGAGAAGTTCAAGTACTTGCGCAAGCTGGAGGATTTGGAGCAGAAGGGCATCACGCTGACCAAGAAGTATTCCATGGAGTCGTCGCTCGCGGAAATGAAGGGGGAATATGAGACGCATTTGGAGGAGCGCGAGCGGCGCAACAGCGTGAAGTTCCAGGGCAAAATGCTGATGTCGGTTATCACTGGAATTGAGTATTTGAACAACAAGTTTGACCCATTTGACCTGAAGCTGGATGGATGGAGCGAGCAGGTCAACGAAAACGTTGACGACTATGACGACATTTTCTCGGAGCTGCACGACAAGTATAAGTCCAAGGCCAAGATGGCGCCCGAGCTCAAGCTGCTGTTCCAGTTGGGCGGCAGCGCCATCATGCTCCACATGACCAACACCATGTTCAAATCGGCCATGCCGGGCATGGACGACATCATGCGCCAGAATCCGGAACTCATGCAGCAGTTTACCGCGGCAGCGGTGAATTCCATGTCACAGAACCGCCCTGGGTTTGGCAACTTCATGGGGGATTTGATGGGACCCGCCCCCCAACAACAGGGTCCGCCCCCCACACAATCAGCCCCTTCGCGCCAAGCCCCCCCTTACATTCCTAACCAGCGCCCGCCGCCGCCACCGGTCCCCACCAGCGTGCGCGACCCCAACTCGGATGCGGGCACGCCATTCCGGGCTGGAAACAACACCGCGCCGCCTCCTGTGCAATCCATGCCGTCCAATCGTCCGGATTTAAACGCGGCGCGTAATGGCAACGCCAACGCATCTGCTTCTTCTGCACCCCCGGTGACCGTGTCCAAGCGACCCGACATGCGCGGCCCCACTGACATTTCCAACATTCTGTCCGGACTGAAAACCAAAACCATACAGGTGCAGCAACAGTCGCAGCAACAGTCGCAGCAACAGTCGCAGCAACAGTCGCAGCAACAGTCGCAGCAACAGTCACAGCAACAGTCACAAGCAGTTGAAGACAAGACGAGCACCATCAGCATTTCGGATCTTAAGGAATTACAGAACGACAACCTGCCGCACAAGAGCAAGCGCCGTCAACGGTCAGACAAAAACACCGTCAGTCTGGCGCTGGACATTTAGGACAACCGAAAATCCCAAAAAACATTAAATTACATAAATGATATAAAAATATAATATTTATGTATAATATAACATCTAATAACTAACCCAATAATGGATTTTTCTGAAGAAACCCCCGAAGAGAAGAAGATTCGTCTTGGAGGCATCATCAAGGTCGCCGGGAAAATCATTCCCGCGATTGCCCCATTTGTGCCCGCTTTGCAGCCCGTGTCCGCAGTGATTGGGGCTCTCAAAAAGTGAAACTCGTAAAAGATAATTCATTTTTATAAAAGAAACAATATAAATATATTCAAACTTATATATTTACATAATTAGCGCGGGGTTGTAATGTCAACGGAACGGTTTGTGATGAAGTGCGACAAAGACTCAGTGTACATGAGTCGGGACAAGGCGAATCACCTGTATTTGATTGAATTCCGAGCGCAAAATCCAAAAATATGCATTGACGCGCTGCTCACATTTGACATTTATAAAATGATGTATGAATTGAACAAGAAGGACCTGTTTGATTCGTATCACATTGCATTCCCCGACCCAGCAGACCCGTCTCGGGCGGAACTGATCTTCGTATTCAAGAGCGTGATGGGACTGGGCGAGAGATACACGCACGTTTATACACACATGCCGCATTTGTCGTACAATCAGCAACAACAATTGGAACAAGGGCAGGAGTACATCATTCACATCAGCAGCGCAAATGTTCCCAATGATGCGCCGTCGCAGTTGCGGCATTTGATCCCCCAGCGAGCCAAACAAATTGATTCTGACAATTCCAACATCACGATTCACGTGCAGTCGGACAGACACGCAATACAATTTAATTATAAGTTTAAACTGCAACTTTCAAACCCGAACGACGTCATTTCCATTCCTCCATTTGTGGACAAAGCGATTGGTGCAATGATGAAAAATGTATTTGTGCGCATGAAACAGTTTATTGAAATCCTTGGTTGAGTTTGGTTGAGTTTAGATGTTTGTGTCATTTTGCATCATTTGCATCATTTGCATCATTTGCCACTGCGTTTATAAAACGCCATATAACACAGAAGGCCAATCCCCAGTATGGTTCCCACCACGATCACCGGCTGAGTTTCGGATCGGGTGCTTTTTTCGGTGCATGCGGCAAGCTTGCAAGTCATTTATTTATACTTTATATAAATAATTGATATTATAATTTAAACAGGTTTTAAACATGGATTAATTTTTGTTTGATTTTTGATTTTGATTTTTGATTTTGATTTTGATTTTTGATTTTTGATTTTTTTGCACTAACAATTGCTTAATTCATGACCACCTACTTGCTAAGTGAATCGTTGCAATTCCACCTTTAACCGAGCATCATTGGTGATGTTATCATCCCCTGGAACAATGGTGTTCAAATTGGTCAATCTTATTTTTAAAAATGATACTGGCACATTTATTACATTTGGATACGTCGGATTTTCTTTGGGCACACCTTCCACCAACCACATTTGTTTGTTGACTGGGGCATTGACAGTGGTTATTAATATTTTATCGCCGGGTTTCAATGCCTTCAAATCAAGGGTTATGTTTTTCAATGTTCCATCAAACCGTGCATTAACATTCATGTAGAGCACGGTGCTTTCAATTTGTTTGGCCGCGTTCCACCCAATGCGTGAATTCCAGCCCTGGGTTATGGGTTGGGGGGTGTACTGCCCCGCACCCCCAGTGCTGGTCACGTTCGTGAGATTAACCAAAAAACCTTGCATTTCTTGCATTGATGGGAATGCATTGTCACCCGCAACCCCGTGCATTTCAACATCGTTGAATATTTCTGCAATTTTGGCCAAAGAACGGATTGAATTGTATGGAACAGTTGGATCTATTGCAGGCAAATTCAGTGCAGCAAGTGCTGTACCATACAATGCTGCATTTGCTGCCAATGCTGTGGCCGAAATGCTATTGTTCATTCTGTTTAGTTTTTCACAATTGGTTGTTTGAAGTGTCGGGTTTGTGGCGGCATTTGTGCAATTTATTAATATGGTTGCAGAGTGTATGGGCCCTGCATTGACAGGTGATGGGTCCCCATCAAAGTATGCAGTGTAGTTGAACTCTTGCACTTCGGCATTAACCCCCAGCCGTTTCAAAATGTTTGCAGTTGTGAAATTGTTCTGCTTTGCTTTCATGTTTTCCATCATTTGGTCCCACATGATTCGTGTGTTGGTTTTCAACATGTTTCCGTCAAGCGCGCACGAGAGACTAGCTTTGTCCATTCCCGTCATGTCCGATAGATTGCCTTCAAACGTGTACAACATTAGATGAATCACAAAGAGGGGGAATTGAACGCAACCCGATGGCTGTTTAATTCCGCTCAATTCGGCAAAATTAATTACGCGGTGGCGCATATCGTTAATTTTCAAGTCGCGCTTGATTTTGGAATAGATTCGCTTATCTGGCCACGCATAATCGTTTAAAACCATTTGGTTGCCAATTGGTGCATTTTTTTGAAATAAATTTTCCAAAATGATGCCAATGTTTTGGCGTAACACACCAATGTTGGGCTGTTTTGAAATGACGATGCTTTTAGGGATGGAACTATTCCCAGAACCATACCTGGAACCATACCTGGAACCATAACCGGAATCATAACCGGAACCATACCCGGAATCATAACCGGAATCATACCTGGAATCATAACCGGAATCATACCTGGAACCATAACCGGAATCATACCTGGAACTTATTTTTGCTTGCACAATTTGGTTCAATTGCAATGGCAATGGGTAAGTTCCAGTGACGTTGCGTGATGCAATGTCTTCAAAATCAATGAATTGCCATTCCTTTGGATCCAGCAATTTCGTGCACATGAACGGATTGTGCAGCGCGCTGGAATTCGGGATGAACGCACCCTCGCCCACTGCTGCCGTCAGTTTGGCGTCCAGCGACCACGACATGTCTACTGTGAGCGCATCAAGCGCCGTTTTAACCTCGGCCTGATCGCGCTGCAGTATCTGAAATCCGTCCGACCCCATTTTTGTCAATAGTGTGAGGATTTTTTTGGCCTGCGTGTAAGCATACACCGCGTTTTCAAAGGTGGCATCCAGCCTGGGATTATTATTATCATCATTGTCAATTAAAGGTCCATAATTTGCGGTGACATTTTCAGTGGCAGCAGTGTGATCCGGTGCTGCAAAACGCGGAGCGGGTGCTGCTCCGACCCATCTTGATCTTGATGCATTGACTGCAACAGCAGCAGCATTCGTGTTGTTCAATAAATTGTGTAAAATCAGGACATGTTCGTCAAATGAACTCATGTATGCATTGCGCGGAAGTGAATTTTGATTGTTACCATCATTTCCTTGCCACCAACTAACATTTATGTTCCTTGGTTGTCTATTAGTGGTAAAAGCATTATGCACCGTGTTGTCAGCATTATAGTCTAAATAAGCAGTTTTCAATGCATCATAATTAGCAACTAATGTTTTTGGTGTATTTGCAGCAGCATTCCAAACAGCCAAATTTTGCGAAATTTCAGTAATTTTTTCATTTATGTTGCGATTCGCGTATAATCGCGCAATTGATGCAAGTGCATTATACAGACATTGCAGCAATGGCTGAGTGGCAGCAGCCCCATTAGTAATTGCTTTATCCATCACATCTTCAATGTTTTCCGGCCATTCGCCGCAATTCCCAATGAATGCGCGCGAAGTGCTGCAATAATCCACGAAATACAGCAGGTCAGTTTTTTTTAATTGGCTTCGGTTTATCAATGAATATCTAAGCGTGAAAAAATCTTCCATCGGTTGAATTGTTAGTTTCAAATCATTGTCCAATGATTTGCCTTGGCTTCTCAACAAAACCGACTCGCGCTGTCTTTTGTATTCGCTGTACCGTTGCTTCACTGCTTGCTGATTCGCGTCATAATGAATGGCCACGTGCACATTTTTTGATTCGTGCTGCATGCTGTAGTCCCGCACGGCGTTAAAAAATGCATCGCCAATGAAAACCTTGTCATTATCATCGGTGACCGCTTTCAGATTTCTATTATTGCCACGATACCCAACCGCCATAATTTTGATGCAAATTTTATTAGATGAAGACGATGAAGACGATGAAGATGAAGGATCTGAATAAGAAGATCCAAAACCATATGGGTTGTATGCAGTGGGATTATACGACGATGAAACATTAATTCCCATGTTTTTTGCATTTTTTATTGCAGTTTCAAAAATCAAGTGCATCATTTTGTAAAGGTGATTCGTGTATGCATCCCTTTTCAAAACCTTTGCACTGGCGGGGGTTGGTCCATTCGTCATGAACTTTGAATAAGACGGACTGTTTTCGGAACTCAGGTCTGGAATCCATGCGTGCATCATAAACGAATTATCGGGGCCCCGCATTTCGGGAGTGGCAAACATTAATGGGGGAGGATACGCCGTGGGCAAATTCGGCTCAGTGTAGTCCTGCACACCAGTCTCTCGTGGGCGCATCAATTGCGTGAAACGGTTGGTCAGTTGCGAGGGTGTTGCGAGTAGTCCCAATCGTTGCACCTTTGCTGTTGCGGTTCTTTCTGCTGCTGCTGCTGTTGATGCTGCTGCTGTTGCGGTTCTTTCTGCTGCTGCTGCTGCTCTTGCTGCTGATGTTCTTGCTCCTGCTCCTGCTCTTGCTGCTATTGCTGCTGCTAATGTTGCTGCTGCTGCTGTTGATTCTCTTATTGCCTTTTGTTCGATATGTGTTGCTTGTGCCAGTGATGTCACTTCTGGATTTGCAACCGTGTTCGTTATTTCGTATCGGTAATACCCGGGAGTGGTCCAATCAATTGCAGCCTGAATTGTTGTCGGCGGTACAATGCGTGCAACGCGATCTGCATCTTGATTTTTCACATTCCACTGTGCAAACATGGCAGCAACCGCTGCGACATTTGTGAATGCAGCTGCTTCTGCAACATTCCTGACCACGTTGTCAAGTTCGGTTTTTGCGAGAGATGGAGACACATATATTTCTTTGCAATTTTTGGGAAGACTATCGGGCAGCACGTCAAACCTCGTTTTTGGATAATTTGGATCCTTTTGCCCACCTTTGACGTAGTGCTTGTTTTCAGTCAACGGATCCGTTCTATCCCTCCATGCATCATCTTTGGATTCGCTTTTGTCCTCGCCTAAAATGTGCTTTATTAGCTCCGGATTCTGCTTGAATATCCAGGTGTAATCAAAATACACGGGTCCGCAAATAATGTAAAGCATTTCATCATCCATTTCATCAAATTTTTGTTTTTCCAATTGGGATTGGGATTGTGATGTGCCTGGGGGCGATGGTTGATACAGCGTTTTTAAATAGTCTGCATTCTCTAGTAAATTTTGGGGTAGAATGTTATTTGCATTAAATGCCGCGTTAACCATCTGCGGTTGGTCGCTGTATTTCAGCAAACGCAGCATCGTGTTATTGTCATACATGAATGCGGCAAAGTTATTGAGGTTGTTTATCACGCGGTTCATTGCATTGCGAATTGCGGTCATTCCAACAGCCGACAGTGCAGCAGTATCTGCCATCACCACTGATGTGATTGCCCGTTTGGCGGCAGCGTATACCGCGTCTCCCGCAGCACACGCCGCGCCAATCAACGGATTTAATTGGTTGGCAGGAATGGCAGCCTGCAACTGAGTCAAAATCGCGAGTTTAATATCGTTTCTTACTGCTGCCCCAAAATCAATCGTGTTAAATAAATCGTTTGATATGGTGGTTGAATTACCACCACCAGCACCAATCGCGGTTTCAGTGTAATCAATAAACTCTCTTGCGGCAATTGCCACCGCACAAATGATGGAATGCGATTTGGTTTTATCGCACTCATTAATGGCGTCTATCAAAAAAGTATTAAATGGAGTGACTACTAGGACTACTGCTGCTGCTGCTGCTACTGCTGCTGCTTTTGAAGCCGTCGCAATTTTTTTCATTGCATCCTTTGATAAGATTGCATTCGGAGTCAAACAACACGGATATTTGTAATAAAGCTGTTTTAACAATGCATCGTAATTCATGCTATTATCCGGTGTGGATTTGAACGTGTATAAATGCGTGTTGTCCCGTATTACTTTAAATTTGTCCCGATTTGACAGCGTGGCACGATTTGGCAACCCTTCTCCCGTTATAATTCCTATCAAAAAATTCGGAATGACTTCTACATTGTAGGATGGTTTTGCGTAAACCTGAGCAACATTCTGATAATGAACAGGAGTTCCAGTCACAGTAGGTGCAATGTTTGAAGTTAACGCAGGCAAATAATTTGGAATGCGTCCGACTGAATAATTTGTGCCATTTATAGCCTTCATATACAAATACTGGAAATAGTTGTAAAAATAGGTCAATGCTTTTTGAGAGATGGCGACATTGAACTTACCAGTATTTACAAATTCGGATGCAAGAGGAAGAAAGTCTAATGCTGGGCTGATTGGAGTGGTGTATAAAATCACAAAGCGTTCATTCAGATCTGCGGTCGGCTTTGATGTAGGAACAACAGGAACCACATCCAAATTGGTTGCCAATACGGTCAAATTCCATACTTTGTCCATACCAGAAGTAAGAGGTTTGAACCGATCAATTGCGTTATTATAGGATTGTTCTATTAGCACGAGTTCTCGCTTGTGTGCATTTTTTTTAACAAACTTCACGAATTGTTCAAACATGTCCGATTGCATGAAAACACTTGCGGTTGCATCATTTAATTTCAGATCTGTTTTCGTTTGCTTGAATTTGTTTATGTCTTTGTAAAACTCTTTAATTTGGTCTTTTGACACAACAAATGACGTGGGGATGTTCACAACATAATCGCACGAAGATGAGGATGAGGATGAGGATGAGGATGCGGAAGTGGACGATCCTTTCAACATTGTTTGTGTCAGGACTTTCGGTGCATTTGAATATTCCGGCGCGCTTTGAGTGGTGGGCTGGGTCCTGCCGCCGCTGCTTTTTTCATTTTTAGTAGAGCTAGAGCCAGAAGTAACATTGTTGAATGTGATCATCAACTGGTCATACGTTTCCTTTTTCAAATGCATGGCAAATCTGGAGGATTGAATCTCATCATCATCGTCGGGATTTGAAAAAATATTCATGTGTTAGTGGTATTAAGTGTTTCAAATTGATGAATGGAATATTAAAGTATATTTATATTTTAATATTGCAATTGATTGTTGATTCCGTGAACTGTCGCAATGATTCTAAAATTTGGCAGACCGAAATGCGGTTAAATACTTGTTGTGCTTCATGGTTTCGCGTTGTTTTTTGGCGCGTTCAAGCACGTCCATGGCGTCGCTAATTTCCTTGTCGGTCACGATGTTGCCAGGTCCGTGGCCGGCTTTGGATGCCCCGCCGCTGGCTGCCCCACCACTAGGGGGTCCACCGCCACCGGCAGACCCACTGGCATGAATGGGTCCAGTGCTCATGGCAACCGACTCTGCCATGGCGCGATATTTTTGAGGCATTATGCAGTATCGGCTGTTGGCATTCAGGCCGTAGTCTGCTAAAACCACAAACACGGCGGTTAAAACGAGAGCCAATATCAAATCGCGGGTGCCCATCCATGCCACGGAAAACACGAGCACCTCCTTCGTCAGTGCCGTTTTCAAAAAATTCTCGGTAGACGGGTCCAGCTTGAGCTCAATGTATCGCGCGCCAATGTTGAGCATGAGCATGATGATGCCTGCAAAAAACAAGCTGTTATTCAGGCGGAACACCGCATAATTTAACCATCCCGTGATAAATTCAAACATGAGCGAACAAAAATGGGTCTAATGTGTTATATGAATGTGTTATATTAATATAATAAAAAATTTAATGATTAAAAAAATTGGCGTTTCAGACGATTTGCAGTGGATTTTAAATTGTCTATGCCATTGGAAACGACGTGGCGGGCGGTGCGAATGTGGGGGCGCAGCATCGGCGTGAAGCCCTCGGTTGGGGTTGGTGCTGGGGTTGGCGTGGACGCTGGATTAATTTTCCAATTGCATGCAGGGTCACACATGTTTGCAATGGACGCGTAGTTGCTCCCATTTGCGGGATCTGGTTTGCACGAATTGGCCGCATTCAGCGAAGGAACGTTCATTTGTTTGATGACGTCTAGTTTGAACTGCGGTTTGTCGTTGCTGACGTCAAACAGCGCGGGACTCAGCATATATTGAAGCACGGTCGGCTCGTTTCCGTCGGATTGAGCAACTCCTTTCATGCAAAATTTATCTCTAAATTCTGCAGCCGATTCAAAATGGAGTGGATTCAAGGTTGATGCCGGTATCAACGGATGGTCGTTCAAGTCGTTCATTGAGAACCCTTCTTTTTGGGTACGGGTCTGGGTCTGCATGAAGGCAATCGCCACGATTACGGCAATGATGCCCGCAACACGATGGTACGTTGCAGATGCGACGATGACCGAGACCATGGCCGCCCTGCCTAAAACGGCGTTTCCACTAGAGATGACCCAAATCACGCATGCAATCAAAAATGCAAATGCCACGGGCCGGAATTCAAAGTTCATGCCAATTTTGTTCATTTGTTTATGCAAGTTGGCCGGATTTAGGAGAGATATATACATTACATATATTATTTTTACTTCGTCTGCGTCGCACAAACAATAAGATAAATGAAAACAAAATATTATATACATTTTTATTAGGAGATGTCTGGATATTTGCAATATTCAAATTATGGCGATGAGCCTGCGGTTCTAAATAAGCCGCCGCCGACA
>Ga0207934_1000121_pt1 | contig 12970 bp, 10 predicted proteins | sample LakMenE22Apr09ns_FD_150724 | JGI IMG/M metagenome (GOLD analysis project Ga0207934, IMG submission 150724) | Freshwater microbial communities from Lake Mendota, WI - 22APR2009 deep hole epilimnion (SPAdes) | ecosystem: Environmental > Aquatic > Freshwater > Lake > Epilimnion/Euphotic zone ... | reverse complement strand
GAAGTTGCGAAATAGAAAAGATACAGAAAAAAAGCATGTTAGGATTAAAGAAGACTTTAATAAAAGACATTACTTTTATTTTGATAAAAAACAAAACAAAGAGTATTTCAAAATTTCACGAGAAACCTACAAAAATAACTTGATAAACCGAAGAGAAATTTTGAAACAATTCAAAGCAGAATTTAATGAAGGATGAAATTTTTTGGCATTTTTTTATAAAGAAAATCTTAACAATAAATATAATATGTGTTGGAATGCCGAAGTTTCATTAAATTCATTTATATTTGGCATAATATCAATGACAATTGTATTAATATTAAATAAAATAAATTATATTAATGTATTATTTGCATTAACAATATCATTAATACAATTGATGGAATATTATATGTGGAATAATATAAATAATAAAGCAGTTATTTATATTTTAAGTATTATTGGATATTTCATTCTTTTAGCACAAATAATATTACTTAATTATGGTTGTTTGAATGATAAAGACCGAACAGTCGCATTAATAATAATAGCATTTTTTGCGATATATCTTTTCATTTATAATTATAATAATGATAAATTTAAAATGGAAAAAGGAGAAAATAAACATTTGGTTTGGCATTGGGCAGATTTTCCAAAACCATTTTTAATATTAGTATTATTATTTTATATATATCCTGCGTTTAATTGTGGATATATTTCATTTATATTAATATCAATATCTTTATTAATATCATTATATTATTATTATAATTTTAAGACTTGGGGAACGATGTGGTGTTATTTTGGTAATTTTTATTGGATTATATTAATAATACGAAGTTTAATTAATTAAACAGAAGAGATTCTTTTAGCAAAAAATGAGGGTTTAAGGGAATTCGTTAAATAATACACCCAACAATAAGCTTTGTCATCCCAACCGAATTTAGAACCAATTGGAATATTAGATAATTCAACGGTAGTTTCGCTAATACCAATACAATCGTTAATATGTGAATATTCAAAAGTTTCAAGACAAGTAGTAATTGGTCCAATATTATCTAATGTAATTTCTTCTGTAATAATTTCATTATTTGAATTTTTATAATGAAATGCTCCATATTTACCGATTGAAACATCCCAAGTATAATAATTATTATTTTTATATATCCATTTAAGAGAAGTATTCATTTTGGATAAATTATCCATAATTATATAAAATATTTATGATAAACTTTATATAAATATAATATTAATATAATAATCAAAAATGACATTATATAAAATTAGAATTAATTGTACTACTCAAAGAGATTTGACAATTAATAATAAAAAAATAAATCAAAAAACATTTAATAATTTTATTTCAAAATCAAACATAGATGAATATATATCAAAAATATCTATTTTATATGAAGATAATTTTCATATGAAAGACGATATTAGTTTCATTAATAAGACATTAGAATTTTATTGTAATAAGGAAATTACAGAAAATGAATTTAAAGAATTTATATCTAAATTAACAAAATTAGGTTTTGTTTCAAAAAAGAAACATCCAAAAATACAATTTATTAATAATGATGGAAATATTATTTATAATTATAATTATAATACCTGTTTATCATATCCAAAGAAATCAATTAAATCTATTCATTATCATCAAAATTTATTTATTAAAACTTAATTTAATAATTCCATATCTTCTATTTGTTTTGTTTTAATATTTAAAAAAATAAATTATTAAGTTTATATATATCTAAGCATCATAAGGTATTACATTTATTACTTTTTCTCCTCCATTTAATGTTCTTTTAACTTTTAAAAAATCTGTAAGTATAAAATCAATAAATTCTTGTTCATTGAATTCAGTAATAGAAGAATTATAACATTTTAATTTGTTTTTTGCTTCTATAGAAATATATCCGGATAATTCATTTTTAAATTTATATGCACATAAATATAACCACCTTAGTTCAGATAATATTCTACTATAATCATTTAATATATTTTTTGTTCTATCAATTATAGTTGTTAATCCATAATCTGCTAATACAACTAAATAACCTTCATTTTTAATATAATAATCATTTCCATTAATTTTATAATGAAAATATGATTCTTCTGGTTGCACTTTTTTATAAAAGAAGTTTTTTAAATGTGCATCATTGTGATAATAATTAAATTTATTATGAAATATATATAATGATATAAATATTTGTGCAAAAATTGATTTAAAAATATCTATTAAATCAGTATTAAATGTATCTGTTTCTATAGAAAGACCATCCTTATATATAAAATGTTGTATTAAATCATTTATATTATTATCAAAATATTCAAGAACAAGTAATGAATAATTACTATCACCTATACAACTATTAATTCCAGATAATATTTTATTTCCTTGAGATTTAATATTATTGCATTTAAAATTATAATATGCTATATATATATAATTTGGTATAGGGTTTGATCTTAATTTTGTTTTAATATCAATCATTATTTCTATTTCATTTTCATTATTTTTAGTATATTTAATTATTTTTATTACATAATTAATTTTTTGTGCTTCTTCAGGAGAAGTAATAAATATTATACCATAAGCACCATTTGATATATATTTACTAATTATAATATTTTCTGATTTTACAATCTCAGTATTAATAATAATATTTTTTTTATTTATTTGTAAACAATCTATAGGTGTTAATTTATCTCTATGTGATGTATCTAAATCTAATATAATATTTCGTGATGATAAATACTCATCAATAGTAGGAATAGTTATAGGAATAGGTGTACTATCATCATCTTCAAAATAACTATTACATGTTGTATTTATTTGTAAATCATCTGTTGATGATTTACTATCATACATATCTCCTCTATCTATTGGCGTACATTGATGACATAAACTATCTTCTTCTTTTCGCATTTTGGATTGTCTTCCTGAACTTCCTGAACTTCTGCTATGTTTACGCATTATTAATCTTATTATTTATTTATAAGATATATTTAAAAAATATTAAATATTAAAGGTTTCCACGATGGATATAAACTAATACGATTTAATTTATATAATTCGGTTGCTATTACTAAACAATTATTTTCTTTTGTATATTTTCCAGGAGGTATTTTTAAATCGGTCATTATTTTTTGATGTTGAGGTTTATGAAGAGAAGTGCATACAATACCTGTTTTTTTTCCAAAAGCTTCTCCAGGTGTTAGAAGTTTGAATACATTTCTTTTATTCTTTTTTTCTTTATCTGTAAATACTGGTATAAATAATCCCCATTGTAATTTTTCTTTTTTCATATCAGGAATAATAATATTTTTTCTATTTGTTTTTAATTGTTCTAATTGTTTAGGAGTTAAAGATTTATAATTTCCATTATTAAAAAGTAAAGGTTCAAATTCATCATTAAATATATTGACAAATCCAATATATTTATCATTAATACCAGTTGTTATTTCTTTACCAGCAATAAGAATTCCTTCGCGATAAAAACAATCAGCAATAAAAGAATCAATTTCTGATAATTGTTTAGATGAAAGTATTTTTTTAATAATAAAATCAAAACTTATAATATCTAATGATGAATATAATGATATTATTGCTTTATTAAATGGTTCTTGTTTTATTTTTTCAAATTCTTTATATAATTTAATATCATTTTCGTTTAATTGTATTTCTTCTTTTTCAATATCATTTTTAATCAATGTTATTTTAAGAGGGATATTATTAACAACTTTAACTATATGTAATCCGTCTTCGTGAGGTATTATAATATAACCATCAATAATTATATTTGGATAAATACTAATACTGATTGCATACATAAGAATATTATAATCAATATCACGAAATAATTTATTAATATCTTTATAAGTTATAAAATATTCTTCATTATGAATATATTCTAAAATGGCATTTCGCAATTTCATTTGAATATTTAATGCCAGATGTTTATATGTATCTTGTCTAAAACCTCTTTTATCTTCCTTATATACCATATTAATATTACATTTAGGTTCATAAATTTCATCATCTCCCAATGAATATTTAATATTAATATTTTGAGAAGTTTTAATATCAATATCACCTAATTTAAACATAGATTTAGGGAAATAATTAATATCTTTAAATAAACTACAATCAATAGAATTATTTCTAATAATATTATCAACAATAAATGATTGATATAATTTGCGAGATGATATGCGATAAGCATGCACATCGGCAGTTTCTTTATTATAATCATTAATAGCACAATGCATAAAAACAGTTACATTTCTATTTTCAACAGGTAAATTTTTATGACTACAATTGCGAATGCCTCTTCCTATTATTTGGTCTATACGATTAAAATGGTACCAAGCTTCTAAAAGATGTATTTCTCTAACATTGAATATATTAAGACCTTCGCCAGCAACTGGAGACATTAAAATAACTTTTATTTGTTCTCCATTAATATTATTAGGATTATTGATAATATTTATTAATTTACTGATTGTAGTTCCTCCCATAATATCATCATCACTTGTTAAAATACAATAGCGAGGACTTGAAACATCTTTATATTTAATAGGGTTTGGTATTATTGCTTGTTCGTCTAAAATATTATTAGTTCCATAGCGGGTATAACCTAAATGTTCTAATGCAATAGCAGTTGGTATTAGACCTGAATGAAGATATTTAGAATATATAATAGTAATACCTAATGTTTTTTTAATAATATTGATAATATTTAATATTTTGCCTGAATAAAGACCTAAATGTTTATCATCTGGCATTAGGGCATTTTTAAAATTGGTATTATATTTAAATGCGTAATTATCATTATTTTTTCTGAAAAAATTATAAAATCCTTTACTGCCAATATTATTATCATAAACAATATTCATAGGTTGAAGACCTTTAAAATTATTTTGAATATTTTCATCAACAATTTTCTTATTTTCTAAATATTTTAATTGATTATTTCCTAATTTTGAAATAACTATTCCATCTGTAACCTTATTAATCCAATTATTATCAATACTTTCAATTGGATTACCATTTTCAGTTAAAGGAATCATTTTATTTAAAATAGGAATACCGCTTAATTTTGGTGATAATTTGAAAGCAAAGTTGAAAGGATTTTTACCTCTTAAATATGAGATATAGATGGATGCATTTGTTTTTAAGAATGTTTTAGCATCTTCATTTAATTCATTATTTGAATCAAAAATATTTGTAGGTATTTTATAATTAGTTCTTTTATCATTTAATAATAATAATTCAATTAAATCAAAAATGTCAGAAGGTTCATTATACATAGGAGTTGCAGATAATAATATTAATTTATTATTAATGCCTGTTTTAGCAATATCTGTTAAAGTATTATAAACTCTTTTCTTATCTTCGCTATTACCTTGGCGAATATTATGAGCTTCGTCGACAATAATTATTTTATCAGTTGCTGTTTTTCCTTTAGCAGTATAATTATTTTCATAAAAAGTTGCGAAACCTTCATAAGTAAAGATATTATATCTTGATTTGATAATTTTTTTAATTCTTTTATCAACTTCAATATCATTTAATGAATCATTTATATTTCCTAATTTAGCATATAAATCTCCTGTACATTGATTAGCAATATTTTTATAATCCATTTTTTTAAATATTTGTTGTTTAAATCCTTCTTCTACTGCTTGCGGCATTATAACCCATATTTTAGGTTCATCATAACTATTATGAGATATTAGGAAGTTTTCAGCGATAGTAATAGCAGTGCATGTTTTACCGACACCAACAGAATAATAAATCAACATACTTTTATAGGGCATACGATAAGAAAGATAATGACCCATTAAATATTGAAAGAAACTTTTATCAAAACCTTTACATAATTCATTAGCTTTATTTTCAAAATCTTCAATAGAATTAATATCATCATATTTTGAAATTCTATGCATATTGATTTCTTTCAATGCCATTAATTTATCTCTAAATTCCGGGTCTTCAATAGATGGATAATATATTCTATCTTCATCTTCAATATCTTCATCATCTTTATTAATACCCTTAAAAGTAGTAAGACTATTAACACTATTAACGGTATTATCAATAATTTTAATAGATGGTTTGACATTTGGATTTTTAATAGGTTTATTAATATTAGTATTTAATAATGGAGGGCATTCATTATCAAATTCTTTATATATAGGACTATTTTCATTAATATTATAATTAGTAATAGGATTTTTGAATTTGTTTGCCATCCATTTTTCGCATAATTCTTTTGTTAATGGTTTAGTCAATGCTGTTTTCTTTTTAGTTTTAACGCCATCTTTTTTAATATCATCAATATTAATTTTAACATTCATACATAATTTTTCAATTTCATTATATTTAGCACTATTTTTTTTAATACTATAATCTGTTATTGGATTAATTGGTTTTAATGGATTTATTAGTTTATTTTTATTCCATTCAGTGCAAATTTCAACTAATGTTTTATATTTACCATTTTTAATTTTAATAACAGATGATGGATCATTATCTTTAATTGGATTATTTGAAATAGATGTTGTATCTGTCATATATTATTCTCTATTTGATAAAATGAAAAGAAAAATTTTTATTATTTACAATTAGTTTTAATTTCTTTATAAATAATTCCATCTTTTTTAATACCTCTATGTGTAATAGGATTTACTTCTTTTTCATTTCTCCATAATTTACATAATTGTTTATTTAATGGTTGTTTTAATATAATTTTCTTTTTTCTTTCAATATTAATATCTTTTAAATCTTCAATATTAAATTTAAATTTTTTACATATTTTTTCTAATTCAATATATTTTGGTCCAAGATGTATTATATTTCTATTTGTAATTGGATTATATAAATTTTTAGGATAATCTAATTTAATTTTACTCCATTTTTTACAAGTTTCAATTGTATTTAATTTATCAGTTTTATTTAATTCGTCTGTTGATTGTTTAGATGATTGTTTAGATGATTCTTTAGATGATTGTTTAGATGATTGTTTAGATGATTGTTTAGATGATTGTTTAGATGATTCTTTAGATGATTCTTTAGTTGATTGTTTAGATGATTGTTTAGATGGTGATAATGGAGATACTATTGATGATGAAGAAGATATTTTTGATGGTGATAATGGCGATACTGCTGATGATGATAATGATTTAAAGGACTGAGAATCTTTTTGAGAATCTTTTTGAGAATCTTTTTGAGAATCTTTTTGAGAAGGTTTTGGGGAAGGTTTTGGGGAAGGTTTTGGGGAAGGTTTTGGAGAAGGTTTTTGAGAAGGTTTTGGGGAAGGTTTTGGAGAAGGTTTTGGGGAAGGTTTTGGAGAAGAGTTTGCAGATAATACTGATTTAAAGGATTGAGAATCTTTTTGAGATGGATTTGGGGAAGGTTTTTGAGATGAGTTTGGGGATAATACTGATTTAAAGGATTGAGAATCTTTTTCAGGTGAATTATGATGTTCTTTAATATAATTTTTTTTAATTTCAAAAAAATCTTTAAATGCATTAATATAATTGCTAAAATTATATATTACAGGTTGATATTCAGAATCATAATATTTTTTATTAGGTATATTAGTTTTATTTAAACTTGAATTTGTTTTATTAGTAGATGTATTTAATGAATTAAGATTTGAATATTTACTATTTGAGGAATATAATAACTTAGGTTCTTTATTAGTATTTTTATCAGTAATATAATCAGCACTATTAGATTCGGGAGGTGTTATAAAAGTATCACTATTATTTTTTTTAGGCATTATATATAATCTCTATTTGATTATATGAAAAAAAGAATATTTTATAGAATTGATTTATTTTCAAATTCGCGAATTTTAGAATATGCATATTTAAATAATGATATTCGTTCAGTATTATAACATTTGATATGAGATAATACATCATTATAATTATACCATTTAATAGCTCTAATTTCTCTAATTTGTTCTAAACAACAACTATCAACTTTAATATTAATTTTATTATTTTTAATTTTAGCGACAAAATAAACATGTTTATACATAATTCCATTTGTTCCAAAAAAGATTTCTTCAAATGGTAAAATATCAGAAATAACCATAATATCATTATTAATAATTCTTGTTTCTTCATAAAATTCGCGAACAGCACAATCTAAATCACTTTCCTTAATTTTTCTCCTACCTTTGGGAAATCCCCATTCCTGTTCGTTAAATATAGATTTGATAGATAATATATAATTTTTAAGGAAATTAGAATCATTTAATGATGTAAATTTATGTTTAGATTCAAGAAATTCTTTATTATTTTTATTTATATTATTTTCACTTTGACACCATAAATATTTCCAAATGTCATCAAATGGAACATTAATAATCATATTTCGTTCATTTATAGTCATATTCAATAATAGTTGTTTAATATATTCTAAATTAGTTATTTCATATTTACCTCTCATAAATTCCATAAATGATAAACTATCTTTTCTCTGTATCATTAAAAATTTAATTTCATCATTTTCTATTTTATAACAAATTATACCAAAACTCATTATTGGATGAGGACAGTTTTTATAAATATGTCCTATTAGTCCGCAATTTCTACATAAATGCGGTTTAAAATTTAATCTATCATTTCCATTACTATTACCATTAGTATTTAATAATTTCATATGAACTCGTATTTACATTAATATTAAATAATTAATATTTTCTTAAATATTAAATTTATTTATAACCACGCGGCAAATCGTCCATCAACTATATTCTTATCAACGGTAGAATCATTAAAATTAGCAAATCCAGATTTAATTACACTACCGCTTCCTACTTCTGCAGGAGTTACACCATTATTTGAATGATTACCACCACTTAAAGATGATAATCCATTTTGAGGTGCTGGTGGTGATGAAATATATTGTTTATTAGAAGGTTCTTGAGAGGAAGAAGAAACAGCAGGATAAGGACCAGAAGTAAAATTACTTACTTGTTGAGGTGGAGGTCCTTGTGGGGGAGGAGGTGGAGGTCCTTGTGGTGGTGGAGGTGGAGGTCCTTGTCGTCCTCTCATAAGATCAGGAAGTGTTGTAATAACTAATGGATCCTGAGCATTTACAGTAATATTATTATAAAATGGTTCTTTTTTATTTTCAAATGGTTCTTCTTTTTTGTCAGCATTTTCACTATTCATAGTTGCCATTTGATTATATTGCTGTGCTTGTCTTAACATAGCACCAATATCGGGAATATTTACTTGATTAGTATCATTGGCATTTTCAAAACGTTCATATCTATAATTATTAAATTTTTCTAATTCTTTTGTTTGCATTTCGTCTGCTTGTATTATTTCTTTAGCATAATTGTCAGATTCATTATTAGTAATCTTATATTTTTGTTCTTCATTATTTACTGAATGAATAGCATTATTATAATTAAATAATGATACTAATGAAACAATGACAACGACAACACAATAAATTATTATAAACGCAGCTAATATCCAAGCGAACGCATGACACCACCAGCGGTTAGGTTCAGTTCCGCCAGTAACTATGCATGTAAGTTCAAATAATGTTAAAAATATTGATGGTATTAGGGTAATAATTACGAATAATACTATTAAAATACGATTACCTATAGGAACATCAGTAGCAGTTAATAAGATAGTTAAACAAATGGCAATTATAGCAGCAATAATAGAATAGGCAGTGTAAAGGGATTGGTCTGAACCGAAGAAAGCATCATAAAAACCCATATTAATTTATTTCTTATTCTATAAGAAATAAAAGAATAAAAAAAAATGATTATATAAGTATATTAATTATTTAATATATATAACAAATGGGTATTCCTTATTATTTTTATTATCTTACAACGAAATATAATGATATTATAATTAAAACATTACCAAGTAAAATTGATATTTATGCGATTGATTTTAATGGTATAATTCATCCTGAGGCAGCAAAGGAAACGAATGAAGAAAAATTAATAAGTAATTTATGGGATAAAATAAATAGTTATAATGATTTATATAAACCAAATAAATTATTAATTTGTATTGATGGTGTTGCACCATTTGCTAAAATCATTCAACAAAGGAAAAGAAGATATTTAACTTATTATAAAAATAAAATTGATAAAATATCTTCTAAATGGGATACGAATGCTATATCACCAGGAACTAATTTTATGAATAAATTAAATACTTTCATACAAGAAAATATTATTAATGACAATTATATATTTTCAGGTAGTAATGAAGCAGGCGAAGGAGAACATAAAATTTTTAAATTACTTAATGATAATGACAATGATAATGATAATGATAATGACAATATAGTAATAAATGGGTTAGATGCTGATTTAATTATATTATCATTAATATCTGGAAGACAGAATATATATTTGATGAGGGAAAATAGGGGGGTAAATACATATGTGAATATAAATAATTTAAAATCGGCAATAATTAGGGAATTAAGACCTAAATGGAATATAGAGGATGATAAGGATTTAATTGAAAGTTATTGTGTGATGTGTTCAATATTAGGAAATGATTTTATACCTCATATATTAAATTTGAATATTAAATCAGGGGGATTAGATAGATTAATTAATATTACAGAAATAGCGATACGAATGTATGGATCATTGGTTAATAATAATAAAATTAATCAAAAAACATTAAGTGATATATTTAATCAAATAGGAGAAAATGAGGATAATGATATTATTCCATTAGTATCTAAGGAGATTGAGAGAAAACCAAGAGATTTTACATTATTAAGTCAGGAATACGGAATAAAATTTAAAGATGAAACATTAAATTTAATGAATAATAATTCTAAAAAATGGAGATATTATTATTATAAAAATTTATTTGATATTAATATTAATATTGACAGCACATCAAATATTAGTAATAATTATATCAAAGGTATATATTGGACTTATAATTATTATAAAAAAATGGATATTGATTATACTTGGTATTATCCATATAATTATCCACCAACAGTTAAAGATATTAGTAATTATTTAAAAGTGAATGATATTGAAGAAATAAAACCAAAAGGCGAATTTCTAAAACCCGAAATTCAATTATTATTAATATTACCTATTAATAGTATTGATTTAATTGATGATAAATATAAAAAATATATGACTGATGTTTCAATGGGTTTAAAACATTTATATCCAATTGAATATAAAATTCAAACTTTATTTAAAACCCATTTATGGGAATGTTGTCCTATTTTACCTATTATCAATATAGATAAAATAATAAAAATAAATAAATCTTTAACTTAATTATATAAATTGCTGTTATGTATTTTTTTACAAAATACTAAAACATTATGCGTGTTAAATGTATCATAAACAATTAAAAATGATTGCTGGTAGCATAATTACTGAGAATAAATATAAAAACCTCCCAAATTAAATTTTTTATATTATTAGATATAAAAAGACTGGATTATTTTTGTACTTATTCTATTTTTATAATAGAATCTTATCTTTATATAAAAATAATTTTAGAAATAGATAATTAAATGGAAACAACGAATAATGCTAATTTAGATTTATTCACACAATTAGCGAGGGGTATTAATAAATATACATTAAAAGACTTATTAAATAAATCTTGGGAAAATGACAATTTAAAGACAATGGCAATTATTTTTAATTCACGGGATAGACTTAAGGGGAAGAAGGAAAAGGAGATAAGTAATTTTTGTTTATTATGGTTAAAGGAATATTATCCATTAATTTACAAAAAAAATATTATGACATATATTGATAAATATGGATGTTGGAATGATTTAAATTATATCATTAAAAAAAATTGTAATAATAAATTTGAATATAGATTATTTGCATCTCAACTTAAAAAAGATAAAGAACTTTTAGAAGAAGATAAAAATATTTCTCTATGTTCTAAATGGGTTATTAATGCTAATAAAAAGAATACTATAAAAATAGCACGTTTTTTATTTGAAGATATTAAGAATTATCACGAAAGATATAGAAAAGAATATTTAATACCATTAAGAAAACGATTAGATTTAATTGAAACTAAATTATGTAATAAAGATTATGAATCAATTGATTATAAAAAAATACCATCAAAAGCATTAAGTATTTATAAAAAAACTTTTATTAAAAATGATAATGAAAAGTATTCATTATTTTTAAGCGATGTAGCAAATAATAAAACTAAATTAAAAATCACTGGTATATTACCCCACGAAATTATTCATAAATATATGCTTGATATTAATAATATAGATGAAACACTAGAACTACAATGGAAAACATTAATTAATAATTATAATGAACTTAATGAAAATAATGAAGTTAATGAAGATATTATTCCAATTGTTGATGTATCTGGGTCAATGTATACGAAAATGAATAATATTGAACCTATATATGTATCTATAGCATTAGGATTATTATTATCACAGATAAATAAGGGGGAATTACATAATAAGATAATAACCTTTTCTGAATCACCTAATTTATTCACAATTGAGGGCGAAACATTAAGAGATAAAATTAAATGTATTTCTCAATCTGCATTTGGATTAAATACAAATTTTTTAAAAATTGCTGATTTATTAATATCAAATAATATTAATACTAAAAAAATAATATGTTTTACAGATATGCAATTTGATGAAGGACAATCACATAATTTATTTATTCAAAAATTTAAAGATAATAATTTAGATATTCCTGAATTAATTTATTGGAATTTATCAGGAAAATATAATAATTATCCAATTAATAATGATTATGAAAATACATCTATTATATCCGGATATTCAGAACAATTATTAACTACTATATTACAAAATTTAAATTTTGATAAAATAACTCCCGAACTATTAATGGAAAAAGTTCTTGAACCTTATTATCCATCTATTATTTTATAAACGCATTTATTTTATTTTTTATTTAAAGATTTTATATATATC
>Ga0207934_1000120_pt1 | contig 12971 bp, 12 predicted proteins | sample LakMenE22Apr09ns_FD_150724 | JGI IMG/M metagenome (GOLD analysis project Ga0207934, IMG submission 150724) | Freshwater microbial communities from Lake Mendota, WI - 22APR2009 deep hole epilimnion (SPAdes) | ecosystem: Environmental > Aquatic > Freshwater > Lake > Epilimnion/Euphotic zone ... | reverse complement strand
CAATTGCATCAAATATAGATAATAATATTTCATCAATATCAACTGATTATAATCAGGATTTAAATATATATCGCAGTAGAGATGAAATAATAGATGGTATAGGTTTAATCATTGAATATTTAATAACAGAATTAAAAATTTTCAATGATTTTAAATCAAATCTAATAATATTATTTAGTAATTATACAATTGAGGATTATTTCAAAGAAGCATATGAAAATAATCTACTGATGGTTAATTTCTGTATTAATTTATTAACTGAAATACTTGCTGATGCGAATGATTTGAATGCTATGACAAGTGATATAAATAATGATAATATATTATTAGAATTATCATTAGATATTACTAATAAATATATTAATTTTATCAATAATAGTTATAATTTCGCGATTTCAACATCAAAAGTTGTTGAAGCAATTAATAATAATGTTGATATTTATATTCTAACATCATTATCTATAATACCACTTCTAAATACAATGATTGATTATGCGAATATTCATTTACAGGAAGCGTGGAGTATTATATCACATAAAATAGTATTATTTGCCAGTATTTCATATTCATTAAATATTAGTATTAGTTCATCGGCAGCATTATCTTCAATATCTAATATAAATAATAATGAAGGAAAAAATACAGATGTATTAATAATTGGGAATAATATTAAATTATATCCAAATAAATCATTAATAATTGGATATGAGAATGAATATACAAGATGGTTAGAATTAATAAATGATACAGCAAAAAAATCAGTTGCTTATTTCTTCAATTCTGAATATAATTCTTGTATTTCCAGTTTCAATTGTAGAGCTCAAAAATTTAAATCATCATTAATAAATTCAACATCATTAAAAACATCAGCATCTATTGATATTAATTTAATAGATACAGCAATTAAAAATTATGAGGAATCAATGTTTGATAGTGTATCATTGAAATTATCACATATATATCATAGAATTAATACTTATGATGCAAATCCATCATCCAATAATACAATATTTGAAATAGTTAGAAAACAAAATTCAACAAATCCTTATTTTAGTATTTATAGTTATGATGACAAAAATATTTTAAATATAGGTAAAGGTTTATTTTATGATGAAAATAATAAATGTATAAGTGAAGATACAGTCGTTCATATAAACGAGAATACCTCCAAACATTTATTAAAATTATCTAATCCTAATCCAGTATCATTATTATTTAATCATAATATAGTTAATAATTGGATATTATCAATTACTGACAAATTTAATTTTAATTATAATACTAATAATATTATTACTATTACTTCTTCTAGTTTAATTATTAATAGTAATGCTATTAATAATACCAATTCAAATGAAGCTTCCTTATATATAAATAATAATACGAATAATTCAGCATTAACTTTAAAAAATAATTATGAGGAGATTAGAATTAATAGTACTATGACTAAAACGAATACAATTATTACTATTAATAATAAGGGAATTGTATATTCAGGAATACCAGATTATTTAAATGACCCATTTGAATTTTCAAAAACTTCATTTGAAGTTAATGAGAAAGTTGAATTGAGTAATATTACATATACATTATCTAATGTTCGGGTTAGTTTCAATAATATTAATCAAGATAATCCATTTAAAACAAGTATAAGTTCAAATGGATTTGGACCTAATAATATTTATATACTTCCTGATGTAAAATTCAATGATTCAAATATAACTTATTCAAATACTTCTATTAAAACAATATCTAAAACTATTGAAATCGGGACACCATCATATACATTTAATTATATAGTTCCAAATCATATTTCAATTGTAAATACTCAAAATATATCATGGGAATCAGATGTTAATACGCCATATAATTTCATATTTGAAACAATAATTACAGAACCAGATACTGTAATAGATGATTATGAATTTATTAATTTAGATTATAACTTTGGTGGTGGTTTAATAGTAAGAAATAAAATAATATATTATAAATATGGAACTTTTATAAATAATTCATTAAGTATTAATATTAAAAATTATAATCATTATATTATAAGACCTTATAATACAGTTCCAAAAAGTATTTATAATAATGTTCATTCAAATTTAATATCATCAAATATAACTGGAAATAATATTGTTATAAATAATACATTAAAATATTTTAATGATATTATTGGTAAAGATAAATATGAAAGAAATTATACAGAAACACTTGAGAAATATTATCCAATAACTATTTTTGATTTTGATTATAATATTCCTATTAATATAACTATTAATGATAAATATTATGTATATACTAAAAATGACAGCGAACAAGATTTATCAGGGATTGAATATATAAATACGAATGCTAAATTACCAACAATAAAACATAAAAATATTTATGATAATTATCATAATTTTTATAGTTATACAGATGATTATGAGATTTATTTTAATTCAACGAAATTATTAAATATTGATAATAAGGGAACATTAACAACTAGTGGAAATATACACACAGATAATATTTATTTAAATGGAGACATATTTAATTCACAAGGTATATCATTATATGATAATATATTATCTCTAATTAATAATATATCACCAGAAACAAATTATGAATTAAATGCAAAAAACATTATTTTAAATCCTGCGATTGGTTTGAATGATTATTATAGAGGAGGTATATTAATAAATGGTACAAATATAAATGATATAAATAATAATTTATTTCAAATAAATAATTATGCCAATAATGATAATTTTATAACTTTAAATTCTTGCACTTCTAAATCATATATACATTTCAATAATGAAATAATAGGAGAAACAAATACTCGTATTAATTCCATATATAGAATAGGAACTGAAAATAATACTTTTGGTATTTGGAAATATAAAACATTTACATCAAAATATAATGAAAATTATTATATTGATACAACAGATACTGGTGCTTGTAATAAAGTATTTGATATTATACCTAGAAACCCAGAAACAGCATTTGATATATTTTTAAATGGTGAATTACATCAATCATCAGATCGTAGATTAAAGACAGATATTAAAAATATTGAGAATGCGTTAGATAAAATAGTAAGATTAAATGGAATTACATATATATCAGCAAATAATACTGATATAGCACAAAAAAGACAAACAGGTTTAATAGCTCAGGAAGTTAATGAAGTATTACCAGAGGCAACTTCAATAAATAGTGATGGATATTATACTTTAGCATATGGTAATTTAGCAGGTTTGATAGTAGAAGCAATAAAAGAATTAAAAATAGAGATAAATGAATTAAAAACAAAAATTATTTAATTTTCAGTAATTCCTAATTTTCTTTTAATAGTATTATAAGTTTTTTCATCAAATGCTGCTGAACCATTTTCAATATTCGCAATAAATGAACCTTTCAAAGAAACATGCACTTTTTGTGCTAATTGTATATGAGATAATCCTAACGCATTTCTTGCTCCACTAATAAGTTTAATTTGGTCTGCACTATATTTTTTAATACGATGTGCTTCATTATCATCTTCAATTTTAGGTTTAGAAATATGAATATTTGATTTACTAGTAGCAGAAACATTTTTAGATGTATGAGATTTAGTTTTAGTTAAAACAACTGGTTCCCAATCCTGAAAATTAGTTCTATGACTCATATCTTTATATATATTTATTATAATAAAATGATTCATTTTTTTTTAATTGGAAAAATGATATAAACATATGATATATATATTACAAATAAAATAAATGGCAGTAAAACAAATTATGGAACGTTTCGTTAATTCAGTTGATGTTAATAATAATTATACAACAGTAGAATTAATTAAACTTCTTAAGGAAGCGGCAAAAAATAATAAAAATAAATCAACAGATGCATCAGGAGAACCCAGAGTTAAAAAACCTCCTTCTGCATATAATCTTTTCATTAAGGAACAGATGGAACTTCTAAAAACTGATGGATGTAGTCCAAAAGACCGTATGCGTAAAGCGACTGAGAAATGGAAAGAAGCTAAGGAGGCGAAGGAGAAAAAAGCGGCAGACCCAAAAACAGAAGAATCTGTTGCTGAGTAATTTTTTCTTAATATTTATTTTTCTTAATTCGCGTTAAGAACATCGCGAACTTTCATAATCGCCTTTCCTAGTCTGTTAGTACCATTCCAATTATGAGGGGGAGTATTAAGTGTATCAGTGATATTAAGTCCATTTCCCCAAATCTTATCATAAGGGGAACATTCAACGAAAATCTTATCACCAGTTGCCAGCAACTTTTCTTTAAGTTCTTTATTTTGAGAGAATTTTGCGAGATTACCTTGAAATACAATTTCATCGGCAACAATATTCCATTCATTTTCATCAAAATTTTTAACTAGTCTTCCCAAAGATTTTTGCTCCTTAGGTTCAGTTGCATTCATAATTAATTTTTCAGTTTCTTCGTCATTGAAGAATTTTGCTTTCTGTGCCATCATATATTGTTCGCAACAGTTATAGGTAATTCCGTCAATGACGAAAGACTTAATAAACCATTGCGAAGGATATAATGATTTGAAATAAACTCCATTCTCATTTTCAAAGAACTTTTCATTATGTGCTTCCATTGTTTGCTTTAAACTCCTAATTATTTTTGTTAAAGTTTGAAATCATTTTTTCAAACTTTTGCTTATAAAAAATGATATATTTATTTATTATTATTAATATTATTATAAATGACTAAACCTATTTTAAAATGGGTTGGAGGAAAAACGCAAATCATAGATAAAATAATTAATAATATTCCTAAAGAAATAAATAATTATCGTGAAATATTTTTAGGAGGTGGAAGTGTATTATTATCATTTCTTTCATATGTTAAGAATGAAAATATAAAAATAAATGGTGATATATATGCTTATGATATAAATGAACCATTGATATATATGTATAAAAATATTCAACAACGACATAATGAATTATATAATTATTTAGAAAATTTAATTTTAGAATTTAATAAATGTACTAATGATGAAATTAATAGAACTCCTGAAAATCTAGAAGAAGCAATGAAAAATAAAGAAAATTATTATTATTGGATAAGAAAGAATTATAATAAATTATCAAATGATGAAAGAAATGATATTATAGGTTCGGCAATGTTTATATTTCTTAATAAAACTTGTTTTAGAGGAATGTTTAGAATGGGTCCAAATGGTTTTAATGTACCATATGGAAATTATAAAAATCCTGAAATTATAAATAAAAATCATTTAGAAGAAATTCATCATTTAATCCAAAATGTTAAATTTGAATGTTGCGATTTTTCTATATCTCTTAATATGATTGATGAAAACGATTTTATATATTTAGATCCACCATATGCACCTGAAATAGAGACATCATTTGTTGGATATACAAAAGAAGGATTTAATATAAATCAACATAATAATTTATTTGATTTAATTCATAAATTATCAAATGAAAATAAAAAAATAATGCTAAGTAATGCAGATGTTAAATTAGTTAGAGATAATTTTAATAGTAATGATAATGAAAATGAAAATGACAAATATAGGATTATAGAAATTGTATGTAAAAGAACAATAAATTCTAAAAATCCAAATGCAAAAGCAAAGGAAGTTATTATAATGAATTATTAATCCATTTATTTAATAATTCAAAATAATTATCATCATCTCCATATAAAACATTTATATTATTTTCAATAAAAATTTTATTCAATATTATATATTTTATATCTTGAGATATAAATTTATTTTTTAGAAAATTATTCACACAGAAACAATAATATATATTAAAATTTTCATCTAAAACTAATTCATATTCTCTTTTTAATGCTATACCTGCCCATAACTTAGTTTCAACGGAACCTTCTGTATTTTGTTCTTTTTTTTCTAAAATTTTAATATCAATTTTACCTGTATTATATTCAATTATATAAGCTTCATCAGGACATCTAAATATATCAATATCATATTTAAATTTCATATATTTTTTTAATCCATTTTGTAAAGTAAATACAATAGTTTTATCTTCAAATGTTTTAGATAAATAATAATTATATTTACATTTATCAGGTAATTTATATTCAATATATCCTAATTCTAATAATTTATTATAATTATTAGTTTTGTCTTCAAACATTTTACCATAATAATTTGTATTAGCACCGCCTGCACCATATCCTCTATTCATTATTAATAATAATAATAATAAACTTATCTCATTTTTTTTTATAAATAAAAAATGACAATTGTTTTATTTAACGATAAAGATAAATAATGACTGATAAGACAAAAATGAATAAATATGATATTATTAATTCTATCAATATTCATTATTATAAGAAAGGTGTTATTTGCAGTAATATTTATAAATTATCAAAAGAAAAATTATTAACAATTCTAATTGATAATGAGATTGAATATATTACAAAGGAACAATTAAAAAAAGATATTATTAATATTGAAACTTATAATAATTTAAGAGATGTCATTTATTGCAATTTTATTAAATATGAGAATATACCATATGAAGTAGTTTCTACAATTACTATTTCAACTACTGTTGAAGAACTTACGGAAATTATAAATAAATATGATTTGAAGAATGAAAAAAACTTTCAAAATGATAAAGAACTTATCCTAAATTTATATAAATCCTACAATAATTACTGTAAATCATCTTCTATTCCTAATACTTGTATCTATATTACTCTACCTAATATTATAAAATCACTTAAGGATATTGTTTAAATCTCCTTAAATGTTTTTATGAATAATGCGGCAGTAATTTTAGTATCAATAATTGGTTTAGGATAATTAATATTAGGATATTGTTTTTGTTCCCAATTTAATATTATTTTATTAGGAACTTCTCTTAATTCTGGAATCCATAATTTTATATATTCACAGTCTTTATCAAAACGTTTCATTTGTAAAGTTGGGGAGAATATGCGAAAATATGGTTGACTATCTGTACCAGTTGATGCACACCACTGCCAACCACCATTATTTGAGGATGGGTCATAATCAACGAGAGATTTTGCGAAATATTCTTCGCCTTTACGCCAATCTATTAATAAATTTTTAACTAAAAATGATGCTACAACCATACGACATCTATTATGCATCCATCCACATATTTTAATTTGTCTCATAGCAGCATCAATTAATGGAAATCCAGTCATACCATTTACCCATTTATTAAATAAATCATCATTATTATTCCATTTAATATTCTCATATTTTTTATTAAAAGATTTTTGAAATATATATGGAAAATGAAATGTTATTATAGCATAAAAATCGTGCCAAAACAATTCTCTAATTATTCCGTGATTTAATGGTAATGTATAATAAATTTCCCTAATACTAATACATCCAAATTTAATATATGCACTCAATCTTGTTGTTTTATTTAAATACGGATAATCTCTTTCATCATCATAATTATTATAATAACCATTCTTCAATCGTTCCAATATTTCCAATGCCTTTATTCTGCCACCATTGACGAATATATGAATATTAGGAACAGGTCGCAAATAATTATAATCTTTTAATGTTTTAGAATTATTATCTTTAATGAATTTAAATTTTTTATTATTAAATAATGATTCTGGTTTTTTTAAAATAGCTTTTTTATAAAATGGCGTAAATTTTAAATAAGGTTCATTATTATCTTTGAGAATACTTTTTATAGGATTTAATGTATAATCTTCAAATGCCATTATTTCAATCTTATTTTTATTCGCCCAAATGTTAATATCATTATCTCGTTTTATAGCATAGGGTGTATAATCTTTATTGTAGGAAATAATATCAAATTTATTTTTTTTATATATTTCATCAATTATAGAAATATCATCTGTATCGGTATAATAAAAATTTAAAAATGATAATTCATCCAATGATTCAAATAAAAATTGTGCTGAATTTTTAGAATAATACTTATTACTCTTTTCCTCTATTTGTTTTTTATTAAATATAAAAATTGGTAATATTTCAATAGTTGGATATTTAATAACTAACTTATTTAAAGTAGTATTATCATATGTTCTCAAATCCCTTCTAAAAATAAATAATGCCCTCATACTTATATTAATAATAATATAAAACTATATATATTAATAATAATAATATAAGTATGATTCAATTATTATCATTTGATATAGGCATTAAAAATATGGCATATTGTTTTTCTATATGTAAAGATGCTGAATTTAAAGTTATTGATATTAATAAAATTGATTTAAATTCAAATAAAAATAATATTCAAAATATTATTAATAATACTATTGAATTTTTAGATGATATTATGAGTTCATTAACTATTGATATTAATAATAAAATAATAATTCTCATTGAATGTCAAATGACTTCTATAATGAGAACAATTCAAACTTGTATAAATACTTATTTTAAAGTTATTGGGAAACATCAAAATATAGATATTGAAACTATTTATGTGTCAGCAAAACATAAATTAAAAATAATGGATGTTTATCCTGATAATATTGAGAAAGATAAATATAAACAAAATAAAATGGATTCAATCTTTTATACTAAACATTTATTAACAACGACATTCAAAGATGAGAAAATATTAGATATAATAGATTCATTTAAAAAAAAAGATGATTTATGCGATGCTTTTTTAATGTGTATATATTATTATTCAAATATATATTCAAAAAAATAAAATTATATGTATAATATAGATTTATTTATATTAAAAATGGCAGATAATGAAGTTAATAATACTGGTAGTATTATATCAGGCATATTTATCTTTATATTTACGATTGTATGGTTAATAGCATCATTTACTGGGTTCCTTATGTCTATTTTATGTTTATCATATGATGGAACAACAGGTGCTAAAATAGCAGGGTTTTTATTTGCATTATTTACTGGTCCTTTCTTCTGGTTATATTATATATTTAGAAAAACTTATTGTACTAATAATAATTATTATCCTCAATAAATAATAGAACAAATGATTTTAATATTATTATATCTCATATGGTTAATTGCTGGTTTATCAGCATTTATTGCATCTATTGTTTGCTTGTCATATAATGGAACTGGAGGTGCAAAAGCGGCAGGATTTTTATTAGCATTATTTTTTGGACCTTTTTATTGGTTTTATTATATGTATAATGTTAATTATTGTACTAATTAATATTTATTTGCTATTTTTATTAATTGCTGAATAATATCAGGTGTATATTCAGTAATTTTATTTGCTTCTATCGCATTCGCCAAATTTATCCAAAATTTATCATTTTTATATTTATCATTTTGTTTATTAATTTTGAGTAATGTTTTATATAACCATTTATATAATCTTAATTTATTTTTAATACTACAATCACTATGTTTATAAGGACAATGCATTCCATCAACCATATCATTATTCATATAATCAGGTATAAATGCATTTGTATCATTAAATAATGTATAATTATATTCTTTGCAATGGATATGAAATTCATTATAATTAATATATACTGCTGAATCATCAATAATAATAATATCACTATCTTTAGAATTCTTAATTTTAGGTAAAATTTTATTTATAGATTTTTTAAATAAAATATCTGTTTTATCTTTTGTATATTTATTATTCATAACACAATAGTTTCTGGCGAATATAGGTCTATTAAATTTAATATTATTTTCTTTTTCTATAAGTTTAATTTGAAAATTCGCCCAATTATAACTGGATGCTGTATAAATATAAAAAGAAACATTATTATTATATAATTCACGCATTTTATTAATGAAATAAACAAAAAATGGACGAACTAATTTAACCTTTTCGTTATATTGTGGTGATAATACCTTTTTAATATTTATTTTAGGACCATTATAAGATTTCATTAATTCAACCTTATTATATAATTGTAATTGATATGTGCAATTACCAATTAAAGTACTATCTAAATCTATTATAAATATATATTTTTTCATATTTATCTGTATAATAAGTTTATTTTATTTATATTAATATAATAGAAAATATATGCCATCTAATATTTTATATAATAAAAAAAATTGTCTTGAATGGCATTCTGCACCATTAATTAATCCTATTTCTAAAAGAGCTATTAAAAAAGATGGACCAATTTATAAAACTTTTCAAAAAGAATGTGCTAAATTATTTAAATCTTCTTCAAAATCATCTTCTCCAAAATCAATTAAAGATAATATTAAAACACGCTATACAAAAGATATTTGTTCTAAATGGCATTCTAACCCATTAATTAATCCTATTTCAAAAAAACCTATTAAAAAAGATGGACCAACTTATAAAATTTTTCAAAAAGAATGTTCTCCTAATATAAAAAAATCTGTTGATAATACTGATGATATATCATTATGTAAAAAATGGATTAAAAATAGATTAATTAATCCTAAAACAAATAATGCTATTAAAAAAGATGGACCATTATATAAACAATATTTAAAAAAATGTTCCAATTTATTAAAACAATCATCAAAAAGTAGTAGTTCATCTAGACAATCTTCATCACCTAAAAAATTTGCTTCTGCTAAATCTTCATCATCTAGACAATCTTCATCACCTGAAAAATTTGCTTCTGCTAATTCTTCATCATCAAGACAATCTTCATCACCTAAAAAATTTGCTTCTGCTAATTCTTCATCATCAAGACAATCTTCATCACCTGAAAAATTTGCTTCTGCTAAATCTTCATCATCTAGACAATCTTCATCATCTGGAAAATTTGCGTCTGCCGAATCTTCATCATCAAGACAATCTTCATCACCTGAAAAATTTGCTTCTGCCGAATCTTCATCATCAAGACAATCTTCATCATCTGGAAAATTTGCTTCTGCTAATTCTTCATCATCAAGACAATCTTCATCACCTGAAAAATTTGCTTCTGCTAAATCTTCATCATCAAGACAATCTTCATCACCAGTAAAATTTGCTTCTGCTGAATCTTCATCATCAGTACCAAATATATCAAAAGAATTATTTAAAAAATCATTGAAAGAATCTTCTTCAATAAAAACAGGTTCTTCTTCTACTTCATTTAAATCATTATCTGATGTATTTTATTCAATAAAATCAACTTCTTTTTCTAAATATTCAACAGGAGTATCATTAAAATCAAATATAGAAAAATCATCATATGATTTTTTTAATCCTTCACAATATTTAGTATCATATGAAGAATTTACAAGTAATAGAATAGAATATTATAATATTTTACATAAATATATATCTAAAATAAATGATAAATATGAAAATAATTGTATTAAGAAATATAAAATAAAAGATGGAAGACAATTATTAAGAATTGGTAATAGAATTATATTAGAAAAACAATTAGGTAATTCTGGTTCATATGGTATTGTTTATAAATGTTATTATAGATTTAATAAAAAAGATAAATATAGAAATATTCCATATTTTGCTGTCAAAATATGTAAAATTGATGATATTAATACAAAAGAAATAAAAATAGCAGAAAAATTAACTCTCTATAATGTTGAAAACAATTTTTATAATTTCCCCTTACTGTATGGTTATTTAAAATGTAATACTGGTGAATTGAATGATGTATATACTAGTGAAACTGATTCTGGTTCATTAAAATATTCTCCAGAATCATCATTTGACAGTGGATATAATTCATTATTAAATAATGATAAATTATATTTTCAAATTTATGAAATGGCAAATGGAACTGCTGATTTTTATTTTGTAAATATAATAGATTCTAAAACTGATAAAATTGAAAATAATGATTTAGTTTTTAATGCTTTAGTACAATTATTTTTATCAACAATATCATTTCAAATATGCACAGGAATGCAACATAGTGATACACATTTTGGAAATTTCTTATATCATAAAATTAAACCAGGTAATACCAATATTTCAACAACCTTTTATAATTTTACTATAAATATTAAAAATATGGGATATTTATGGGTAATAAATGATTTTGGATTAGCAGAATCACTTAATGATAAATCTAATATAAAAATGAATGAATCATATATTGTAAAAATAATTAATGATTATAAAGAAATATTAAAAGAATTAACTAGATATAATAGATTTTTTAAAGATGAAACAATACCTAATTTTATTAGTGAAATGATGGGTTATTTAAATCCAGAACTTTATTCAGAAAACAAATTTAATTTATTACATATAAACATTTTAAATTGTTTTTTAAAATATACTACAACTGTCAGTAGTAGTAATATTAAACAATAGTTATTACCGCAATTTATTTTTTTTTGTATAATATAGAATAAATATGGATAAATGTAAATCACCAAAATGTGAATTTTCAATTTTTCACCAAAATTGTATAAAACCTAATCCATATATTGAAAGATTATCATACTGTTCCAGAAATAATATATCAAAAAAATCTTGTAATTATAATCAAATTGAAGCATCAAAAAAAGCGTGCGATTATTATAAAGAACGACTTAGTTTTATTAAACAACCTAAACACAAAGACCTATTTAAGGAACCTAAAAAGAAAGATAAGAAATTAAAAGACCTATTTAAGGAAACTTCAAATGAATCTACACCCGAATTTATAAAGAAAGATAAAAAGAAATACAAAGACCTATTTAAGGAACCTAAAAAGAAAGATAAGAAATTTGAAGATATATTTAAAGAAACTTCAAATGAATCTACAATAGAATTTATAAAGAAAGATAAAAAGAAATATAAGGAACCTAAAAAGAAAGACAAAGACCTATTTAAGGAACCTAAAAAGAAGAAATTTGAAGATATATTTAAAGAAACTTCAAATGAATCTACAAATGAACAAAAAAAGAAATACAAAGACCTATTTAAGGAACCTAAAAAAGAAACTAAAAAGAAAGATAAGAAATTTGAAGACATATTTAAGGAACCTAAAAAAGAAACTAAAAAGAAAGATAAAGACATATTTAAGGAACCTAAAAAAGAAAC
>Ga0207934_1000119_pt1 | contig 12998 bp, 16 predicted proteins | sample LakMenE22Apr09ns_FD_150724 | JGI IMG/M metagenome (GOLD analysis project Ga0207934, IMG submission 150724) | Freshwater microbial communities from Lake Mendota, WI - 22APR2009 deep hole epilimnion (SPAdes) | ecosystem: Environmental > Aquatic > Freshwater > Lake > Epilimnion/Euphotic zone ... | reverse complement strand
GATGACGGAGATGAGGATGATGAAGATGACGAAGACGAGGACGATGAAGGGGAAGAAGATGAGGAGGAAGAAAGACCAAGAAGATCAATGAATCCAGTAAGAGATGAATTAAATGAAAAGAAGGAGATATTATATCAGTTAAATAGATTACAAGCAAAGGGTTTTAAAATTCCAAATACATTTACATTAAATTCAAATTTGGAGGAAATGAGACAGGAATATAATAAGATATTAAAGGATAAAGATATTGATGCGAGTGTAAGATTTCAGCGAAAGATGTTAATGGCATTTGTGACAGGAACTGAATATTTAAATACGAGATATGACCCATTTAAAATTAAATTGGATGGATGGTCTGAACAGGTTCACGAAAATATAGATGATTTTGATGATATATTTGAGGAATTACATTTGAAATATAAGTCAAAAGGAAAGGCAATGCCTCCTGAATTACGATTATTTATTAGTTTATCAGGAAGTGCATTTATGTTTCATTTAACTTCAAAAATGTTTAAGGAAAGTGCAATACCCGGAGTTGAGGAAGTATTAAAAGCAAATCCGGAATTAATGAAACAATTTCAAAATGCTGCTGCTAAACAATTTATTTATAATAATATAAGTACGCCTAAACCACAAGTAATATCAAATACAAATATGGGAAATAGTAATGGTAATAGTAATAGTAATAGTAATGGTAATGGCGGAGGAGTAAATAGTTTATTTGGTAATTCATCAGGATTATTTGGGATGGTAAATAATTTATTTAGTGGATTAAATAATAGTACTCCAAAACCGCAAGAAATGCAACATAAACAGATTAAACCGGAGAATGATATAAATAATATTATAAATAGTGTTCATAATAAAATTTCATTAAATCATAATGACGATGATTCAAAGATTGAGACTTTATCAATAAGTGATGAAGAAATAACATCAATAATAGAAGATGCCACTGATATTAAAATATTAAAATCATCAACAAGGGGCAGAAAAAATAATTCAAATAGAACATTAAATATTTAACGGGAGGTTTTCTTGATTTTGCTTAATTCTTTAGTGGTTTTTCCAACTAAACTTTTAATAGCACTTATATCATCGCGAATTTTTTTAGGTATTTTTGAGATAGAACCAACAGGATCCCGAATAACACCTTTTAAATCATTGGAACCATCTTCAACATTTTTAACAACATTAAAAATAACACCGAAAACGACTGATATAATTATACCGAGAATGAATAAAATAAATATTAGAACAAATTCAATTATAGAACCAATCATAATTATTTCACGACGAATATCAACAGAACATTTACATTTCTCATTAACTAATCTGCGAGTATATATGAATACTTCATATAGATAATAAATGAAGACTAGAGCAAAAATTAGATCAACGAATTTATTAATAATAACGATATTAACACCGAAATTATCTTTTATAGTTTGTTCTGAAACGAGACCTGTAAATAATAGATATATTATAGCGAATATGGTAAAACCTTTAATAAAATTGATATTAGGAGGTAAAGCACATTTACATCCTTTATTTTCTAAACTGACTATATAAGTATAAATAACGATTAATAAAATAACAGTTATAACAGAATAGAATACTTTGGTAATATAAGATAGTCCAAAATCGGCAGTCATTCAATTCTTTTTATTCTAATTAACTAAAATATTATTTTTATATCTCAAATTTATTTCTATCAATTGGTTTTACATATTTAAGTTTAAGATATTTAAATATATCTTCTTCACTTTTAATTGGAACTGATTTATTAAATCCGTGTTCGCTCAATGATAAGTTAAACATAGTTTTAACATAATGGCGAAGACCGATATTAAAGAGATTAGACCCTGTGAAATACAATAAGGAATAATAATATTCATTGACAGGTGCGACGAGAATATCTAATCGTCTTGCGGGTTTTCCATTTAATTTTACAATACCCATAAATTTATTTTTACCAGAAGCGAGAACATCAATAATATAATCATTATCAATTAATTTTGAAATATATTTTTTAAGATTAAATTTATCATTTTCCATAATAAGTAGGTCAATATCTCCCATAGTTTTATTTCCTCTGCGATATGAACCAACAAAATCAAAAGTTAAATTATTTAAATCCTTTTTCAAAATTTTAAGATGTTCGTTATATTCAATTAAAGGTATTCTTAATTTTAGGTCATCATAATATTTAAGACCTATCTTTTGTTTATCATTTAAAATATTTTTATTTTTTTTAAGTTGTTCTATATTTTGAATACCTTCATTAATAATTTTTTTAGCATTAATAGGTCCAATGCCGTATATATGTAATAGTTCTTGTTTAAAATTATATATTTTATCATTTATAATATTATTTTCAATATATGATATTTTGCCAGTTAAAAAATATTCATAAATTTTCTCTAAAATACCTGCTCCTATTCCTTCAATATTATCTAAATCAGTAATAGATTTTATTTGACCTTGATAGATAAGAATATTATTAATTGCCGATGTATATGCTTTAACTTTATAAATTTCATTATTATAAGTTTCATAATCTTTAATAGTTTCTAATTTTTGTATTAAATCTTCTTTATTAAATAATTTCTCATTTTTGCTAGTAGTAGTAATAAAATCTTTATCTTTATTAATAATATTATCAATATAATTAATTTTACCTGTATTTTTTAATTCATTAATTAATAGAGTTATTGCTTTTCCAATACCTTTAATTTCTTTTAAATCTTTCATTTCTTTAATTTCATTATCAAAATGTTTAATATTTAGGATGGCATTGATATATGCCTTACCTTTATCTAAATTATTATTAAAAATTTCATAATTACGAATAATTTCTAAATGTTTAATAATAGATTGTTTATCAAATTTAATATTTTTATTAGCGGTCTTTGGTGCTAATAATGATTTTGAATATTTTTCATCCTTCTTTATTATGTTTTCTATATAAGGAATATTTCCATCTTTCTTTAAATAAGAAATCATAGAAAGGATTGTTTTTCCAATTCCATCAATTTTCTTTAAATCCTTTAAATCATTAATATCAAATGGTGAATCGTGTAAATTTGCGATTACTTTATTATAAGCTTTAACTTTAAGAAGTTCATTATTATAAATTTCATAATCGCGAATAATTTCAAGATTTTTAATAATTATTTTTTTATTAAATGGTTGATGATTATCAACTTTATTAATAAAATCCTTTATATATGATATTTCATTAGTTTTTTTGAGTTCTCTCATAAAATCTTTAATATCTTTTGTTAGACCTTTAATATTATCTAAGTCTTTAAGATAATTAACTTCATATGGATATGCAATAAGATTTTTAAGAAATGATGAATATTTTTTTGATTTATCTTGATTAGTTTCATATGATATAATCAAATTCATATTTTTAATAATATTATCTTTTGTCAAATATTTCATATTATTATTTGAAAAGATAATAAAGAAAAAAAAGAATAAAAAAAAATTATTTATATTTATCAATAATATTTGATATTTTAAATTTCGTTGAATTGTCAAGGTCATTACAGATAATAGCAGATATATTATTAATATATATCTGTTTAGGTATAAAATCAATAATAATTGCTAATTCATCTAATAAAAGTTCTATAATATGTTTATAATTTGATTGTGGAAGATAAAAATCAAGGTCTTTAAAGATACTATTAATGATAATATCAATAATATCTAATTTAGATATTTTTTTTAATATAATACATAATGCTTTAATCATAGATAAAGATTTTTTCTTAATTTTGATATATTCGCAATAAGTATCATATTTATCTTCATCAAATATTAATTTATATTCAATTAAAAGTTCTTCAGGCAACCATTCTTTTTTATCAATATAATTATTATAAAATTTAGTAATATTATCAGTTATATAATTTTCTTCAAATAGATATAGAACATCAATATAAATAATATTATTTGAAGATTTAATAAAATTAATAAGAACATCAAATAATGAATTAAAAATATCTTTATTAACTTGTGAAATAAATGTTGAAATTTTATTATAAATAACTTCTTTATTCACATCAGTTAATTTATTTAAATAACTAATAAATTCTTTTTTACATTTAGCATCATCGCTAAAATCTATATAAATAATATGAGGTCGTGATTTTACTATTTTTTTATTGGATGCAATTATTTTCTTTTTTTCCCATAAACTTCTAGCATCATATGTTGATATAAAGCAGTTATAATTATTAATTAAATCATTTGCTTTATTAACAATATTATCTGAAATGATGATATTAGTTGAATTAAAATCATTAAGACATTTTCTAAATACATCATAATTGATTTTAACTAATCCAATTTCTTCGTTTTCAGTTGTTGTCATATATAAATAAATAAAAGAATAATATCTTTATATTATTATTTTCATTCATCGGTAATATCAGTTATTTCAATTGAATTATCAAATACTATTATTCTATCTGCTAATTGATTTTTAGTTCCTTCAGTTGATATTTTTCTATCTTCGCATTTACTTTTTAATTTATCTAAACTTAATTTCATTAATGCCTTTTTTGTTGCTAGTCCTCCGCCACCAGTAGTTCCACTTATAACAGATTCTTTATCATCAATATCTTTCTTTAAATCAAATATTTCATTAACAATTTGGACTTCATTTGTATCAATTGGGTCTATTATAGATGGTTTTTCGGTAGGATTGGAAGTATCGGGGGGAGAAGAATCAAAATTACAGGATGATTTATCTTTAAAACTGCATGTATTATTATCATCGGTAAAAATTTCATTCATAATAATTTCTGCAGTTTTTAGGATATTGGAGGTTGGTTGATTTGAATAAACATTAGGATTATTATATTCAATTTCTAATTTACTTAATTTATTTGTTAGAAGATAAATAGATTGTTCTAAATATAGATATTTATATGATAGAAAAAATATAAAAACCAGCATTACAATAACACTAAAATATAATATGATATTTTGAATGGAGAATAATTTAAATAATTGCATTTCTTAAATTCAGGTTATATAATTTGTTTTTCATTTCAATCGCACTATTAATAATATTTTTATTAAATTTATTTTTTTCTAATAATTCAATTGCTATAATTTGTTTTGACCCACCTCTATTAATTTTATAATTGAAATCATATGTTTTAGTATTCTCATTAAATGTAGCATTAACATTAAGATTTATAAATAATGATTTATATTTATCTTCTAATTCAATAAGATTATGGAAATGTGTTGTTATTATTAATGTCATTCCTTTAATATTTGCCAAATATTCGGCAACTGAAAATGCGACTGCGACTCCTTCTATTGGAGGCGTTGAATGCATTGGTTCATCCATTAAAAACAGACCTCTTTTATTTTTCTTAAATAAATCATCGGCAATATTTATCATATTATTACAATATTCAGTTTCTGCTTCAAAATATGATTTACTACCTACTTCATCACTTACACGCATAAATGAAGTTATAGCATCATATAAATAAATATTACCTTTAATAGCATTAATAACTCCTAATGTTTGAGCTAAAATGATATTAATAGTAATTGATTTAACATAAGTTGTTTTACCGCCTGCATTAACGCCAGTAATAATAATATTTTTAGATAAATTGACAGGATTTGAGATTTGGGTTGATGGTAATAGTGGATTATTAACATTCCAAATTTTAGAATTAGTATTATCATAAGATGGAAGACACCACGAAGAGGTATATTTTAATTTAGTGATACAATCAATAATATCAATAGTATAAATAATTTTAAGAAGAGTAATAATATCTTGTTTATAATTATCATTTTTCCATAATTTATAGATAGTAGAGACATCATTATTTAATGAAGATAATCTATTAATACTATTATTAATATCAGTTTCAGGAATTAAATATAGGAAATATGGTTTCCATAAATCTTTTGTTTGTTTGATAATAGTTATTGAAGTTTTAATAAATTCAATTAATCCATTTAATTTATTTAATAATCTTTCTCTTGTTTTATAAATGATATATGACATATAGAAAGATTGATACATACTATAGATATAAATGGATATATAGGCAAATAGGGTTATTATTTTTGTAATATCTGCTTTAATATTTCCAGAAAATTTAAATAATAATTTTAATGCTTGGCAGATAAAATTTATATATTGAGAGAATGAAATATTAAGTTTCAAATAATTATTAATATAATAATATGGTGAATAAACGATAGAAATAGGATAAAATAAACATAATAAGGGTATTATAACTATTTTATAAAAATGATAGGTATTTAAAATATAACTACTGTAATTAATATTATTGATAATAATCGTGGATGGATATAAGAGATTTATTGCCATATCTTCATCAATTTCTTTTTTTAATGTCATAATCCATAATAATTCTTTTTCATTATTTTTGAGTATTTCTAATTGATATTTAGGGATAATATAATTTGCTTTTTGTCTATTTAATAATATATTTTTATCATTGATAGGTGTTTTTATTAATTTATCAATTAATTTCATACCACCCATAGTTGATGGTTTAGTTTTAATCCATTCATCAATATTAGTATCAGTATAAACATTATCACTAATAATAATTTTATTTTTATCATAATTATTTTTTAAAATTTCATCTAATAATATATTAGCGGTTTTAGTAGGTATATCAAAAAAAACATTTAAATCATCAACATTCATTTTTATATTTATTTATAATTACAAATAAATATGTAAATAAAATTCACATTATAAAAAATGAATATAAATATATAAAATCTTATTATAATAATTATGGATTTTATTATTATTATTCACGATAATATCATTTATAAGATATATAAGGAACCATATGAAACAGATGAGAATACATATATTAGAGCGTGGTTTATAATTAAAAACAATGATGGAAATACAGATATAGATACGATTATATCTCGTTCAATTATATATTTAAATGAAAATAAAAATAATATGAAATATTAAATTTTTTTAATCTTCTTCTTCTTGAAATCGTTTTGAAGATTTTTTATCATTTGTAAATAGTCCTACTTCTTTATCTGCTAACATACGAGCACCTAATAATGCTAAGGCGGTTATGAATGGTTCTAGACCAAAACCACCTTTAAGTTGTTTTTTAGGAGCATTATTAGCATTATTATTAGCATTACCACCTTTCATTTGAGGAGTATTACTACACATAGAACAACCACCTTTCATACTATAATAAAAGTTGTTAGGTAGATTAGTACCTCCTGAAAGTCTGCGACGAGCAGCAGCACCACCTTTAACCATTCCAGGGGTATTAGTAGAAACTAATACGGCACCCTCAGAAGAAGAAGTTGCAGAATCGGGAGGGGGAGGTATATATAACATATAATCATTTGGAGTAGAAACAGTTGCATAATCGGCAACAAAACCGCCTTTTCTTAATAATCGTTGTTTATTATTATTCATATCTAATTAATTATAAGATTATTTTCTAATATGCAAAACTATAAAAATAGCAAGTATTGTAGTAAAAAAATTTAATAGTATAATTAGAATAACGAAGGGAATAATATAATATAATAAATAAACTAGGATAGGTTTAATAATTTCAGTTCGTATATCTTCATTCAATATCTCGTTGCGAATAAAATTAATAATAAACTCAATAGCAGTCTTTCTTTGTTGCGTCATTATTATTATATTGATTACCTTAATATTAAACAGAATGAAACATTTATTAAAATTTCCGCAAAAAAAAGCGAAATGTTATATATCATATTTAGACAAACCTATTAAAATTATTTTAGATGAAATTAAGGTTAAAAATTTTATTGGAAATAATATAATTGATTGTTATATTCCAATAGAAAATAATAAAACAGTAATTTCAACGATTGAAGATATTGATATTAATTCATTTGAGACATTAAAGGAAAATCCGGAATGGGTTGAAATGACTAATATAGATAATATATATACAAATTCTTATTCTAAGGATATATCAGGATTAAATGTTTTATTCAATAATAAAACTGAATGTTTTATAAATGGTATAGAACGAGATTTAGAGGATACTATTGAATTATTGAGAGATAATAAGAAAATAAAGGAATCCAATGTAAAAATGGAGATTTCATTTCTTGGATTATTCATATACGACCATTTAATTATTAATAAATGGGTTATAAAAAATATTGACATTGAGGATTTAAGCGATGATATGGATGATTGGAATAGAAATGAAATAGAGGAAGATTGGCATAATGAAATTACTAAATATGAGAATGATATTCAAAATAAAATAGAATATTATAATAATGCTTTATCAAATGCTAAAAATTTATTGGAGGAAATAAAAGAAGAATCGTGTTTTAATAATTGGGAGAAAAAAATATATAAATTAAAAAAATATATTTTAAAATTATAATTTTATCTATATTAATATAATAGATAGATAATAAAATGAATTCAAATAGTTCTTCAATCGTTATTTCATTTTCAATTGCTATATTGTTATTATTAATATTATTACTATTAATTTCATATAATTCTAAATGTAAAATGGATAATATTGAACGATTTGAAACTCAAACAGTGGAAGATATTATGACTGCCGAACATAGACAACCAATCAGATCTGAATCAAGATTTGATAGAGTTGATTTAAATTCTGCCAGTGGTTCTGTTCCAATTGGAAATATATATCCTTCTGATACTTCTTCACCTTCATATGCAGTTGCATCTGGAAATGGTAATTATGAAATACCTGCTCTTCCTAATCCAAATGATATATCAAATATGACTTCTGCTCCACCTCCGCCTCCACAATCAAAACCTCCTTCAAAATCTGTTGAAGAATTTACAAATAATAATACTTGTTTTGATAGAGACCGTTTAACTAGTAGTGATTTATTACCAATGGATGCTGCTAATTCTAAATGGGCTCAAATAAATCCGGCAGGTTCTGGAATGTTAGGCGACCAAAATTTCTTAACTGCCGGTTATCATCTTGGCATAAATACCATAGGACAATCATTAAGAAACGCTAATTTACAATTACGTTCAGAACCTCCTAATCCACAGGTTGCCGTAAGTCCTTGGGGAATATCAACAATAGAACCTGATATTCGCACAACTACATTAGAAATTGGAAGTGCTCCATCCTACTAATCAAATCTAACAAAACATTTTGTATTAATAATATCTTGTTTTGGAATTAGAGAATATTTGCAATTAATTTGTTTTTTATATGAAAATTTAGACATATTTTCATATATATTCTTTTGATTTTGTAAAGCATAAATAATAATTTTATTATTAAATGCCCATTTGAAAAAATTTAATTGTCCTATTGTTGTTTCTATATAATCATCAGTATTTTTTTTATCATCATCACCAATATAAAATGTGATTCTTTCGTGTCTTCTAAAAGCATCAAAATTAAATTTTTTAAAAGATTTTAATTGTGCTCTATAATCCAAATATAGGTTTATTTTCCTATATTTCTCATTTGAATAATTCTCTGGTAAATTATAATAAATATTATCATCACTATCATTAATCCAATAAATAATATTATTATTTTTAGCATATCTTGTAACTAACCAATCAATCATTCTTAATGATAATTCGTGTTTGCCATCAATAATAATTTTTAATGTTGATTTATAATTATTATTTGAATAAAATGATATTAAAGATGATAATAATAATTCCTTTGTTGTATTATTATCTGTCATTACTTAAATTTATAATAATTTCTTTTATATCCATTATTATTTAGTAAATAATATCATATCAAATATTAATGCTATTATTCCCAAACCAACTAATGCCGCAATCCGTAAATCCCATAACAATAAATAATAATTAATTATTATAATTATTATCAATATCCAATAATGTTCGCATAATTCTAATATTTGTTCTGGATATGGAACAGATGGACGTAATCCATAAATTAATAAATAAGCAGATATAATACCTATTATCAAAAATCTCATAAAAATATCTAAATAACTATTCATATTAATCCTATTACATCAACTGAAAATATTATTTTTTCTTTTCCATAATAATATTAGAAAAAATGCTTGAATATGCAATGTTGGATGACGCATATCCAAATATAAATAATCAAATTAAAAAACAATCTAAAAAAAAAGTATATGAAAAATTTGGACCAGATTATACCGATTCTGAATGTTGTTATTATGATAAGCAAGGTATAAAAATGCCCTGTTGTGAAAAATTCTCAAATCCTAATTCTCCCCCTGCTAATACCCCTGCTAATACTCCTGCTAATACCCCTTCTAATATTCCTGCTAATACTCCTGCTAATACTCCTGCTAATACTCCTGCTAATACTTCTGCAAATACTCCTGCTAATATTCCTGCAAGTACTCCTGCAAGTACTGGTGGTAATACTGGTAATATAAAACCAATATATGCTTTTGATAGTTATGATTCAAATACATATATAAATGGATATAATGAGAATGGATTTGATGCTTATGTTAATATTAATTTAAGTAAAAGTAATTCTGTTGAAACTAGTAAAAATAGAAATGGAAATGGAAATGAGAATGGAAAATGTGTTCCATTACAGGTTCCGGAATATCATTTACCGATTGATAAAAAATCAAAGAATGCATTTAATAAGGCGATGGAGACATCTTTAAGTGATATGGGTAAAGTTAATATAGATAAATTTACGATAAGACCATATGATTTTGATGAATATAGTGCATATGCGAATATAATAAATGTAAATACAAATAATAAGGATTCAACACCAGAATATAGGACAACACCATTTTTAGAGGAATATTTAAAAAGTTTGAGAGATAATTTTAAGAAACCGATAAAAGAGCAGGGATTACGATTAGAGGATATAGAACAATTTACGAATTATTCAAAAAATTTAAAAGTTGATATTAATTTATATAATCTATTTTTATTTATGTTTATAGGAATAGTTATAATATTACTATGCGACCAAATAACAAGACTGGCAATAATATTAGCAAATAAAAATATATAAATAAGGATTGTAATCAATAATTTAATAGATGAAGTATTTTACCCATTTAGTATGTTCCGGAAGTGCTATTCGTTCATTATGTTTATTAGGTATATTGAGATATATCTATTTTAATAAATTAGAACATCATATAAAAAATGCTTCAGGAACTTCAATGGGTGCTTTTTTCTGTTTAGCATTTGCATTAAAAATTCCAATTGATAAATTAGAGGAAATCATAATTAAAGCAATTAATAATACGGAGATAAGATATGTTTCATCAGCAAAATTATTAAATTTATTTACAGATTTAGGTATAAATGATTCTAAATTATATTTATCAGGAATTAAAGAATACATTAAAGATAAATATGATATGGATGATATAACATTTATAGAATTATCAAAATTAACTGGTGTTAATGTTTATGTAAGCACGACAAAAATAAATGATGGTAGTAATTTTATATTTAATGTTAATGATACGCCGAATATATCTGTAATAGATGCTATAGCTGCATCAATGTGTATTCCGGTTATTTCAAAACCAGTTAAAATTGAAAATAATTATTATGTTGATGGATGTATTACAAATAATTTACCATTTAATGTATTTGATAATATTAATCATGATGATATTTTATGTGTTGCTGTTTATGTTGAAAATGATTATTATGTAACAGAATTAATAGAATCATCAGAAGATATAAATTTTTTTATGTATTATAAACAAGTTTTTAATATTATATATGCTAATTCTTTACAAACAACTTATATAAAGAGAATACAAACATTTAAAAACCCATTAATAATTAAAAATAGTCATTTTAAAACCTTTTATAATATTGAAATTACAAATAATTCAATTGAATTTAATATTACTCAAAATGATATTGAAAATTTAATATTACAAGGTTTTAAAGATATTACCGAATATATGAAATTATTTGATGATAAAAATAATGATATAAGGGATGATATAAAGGATGATATAAAGGATGATATAAGAGATGATGAGAAATTATTGGAGTAGGAGATGTTTTTTGGAAGATTGGGAAGAAACATCTTCAATTTTCCAGGAAATATAGATAGTATTTTTAGTTGGTAATAAGGATACATATAAACCATTTTTTTGTAAGGATTTTATGATATATGAAACACAATTATTATAATTATATAATGGGAACCCGATAATAATAGGGGGTATATTATAATATAATGATTGTCCGCCTAATTCAGCGATTGTTTTAATTTTTTTATTACAGGCATTTAAAATAATATTAAAAGCTTCATTAACTTTATTATCTTTTTTTTTCTTAATTTCATACAAATCATATAATGAAATTTTTGTATTACTCATTATATTTTATTCAATATAAAAATAATATTATATTTTCTATGTAGTTTTTGTTTTTTCTTCAATAAATTTTATAATATCATTTAATGTTCTATCTCCATTATATTCCTGAGGTTTATCATTTATATCATCTAATATAATTGTTGGAGCTCCTTTAACATTATATAATTTTGCTTCGTCAGCACCTTTTACAGTATCTCCAATATCAATTTTAGTTAATGTAATATTAATACCTTTTGTCTTAACTTCTGCTTTTAATTTCTCCCATTCAGGGTTAAATTGATTACAATATCCGCAATTTTCCATATAGAAGTATTTTAAGGTTGGTGGATTAGTAAATTTCTCAAATTTTTTATAAAAACCACCAGCAAAAATTACAACAATAATTAATAGTAATAATAAACCTAGAACTACCCACATACCAATAGAAGAAGACTCAGAAGATTTAGGATTTTTAGAAGATTTTATTGCAGACCGAGAACTTACTCGTGATTTATAGGAAGATGCCATTTATGTAATATCTAATTAATTATAATATTTTAATTGTTTTATTAGATATATATAAATATAATAAAAATATTAATACTGATGTGAAAATA
>Ga0207934_1000117_pt1 | contig 13401 bp, 9 predicted proteins | sample LakMenE22Apr09ns_FD_150724 | JGI IMG/M metagenome (GOLD analysis project Ga0207934, IMG submission 150724) | Freshwater microbial communities from Lake Mendota, WI - 22APR2009 deep hole epilimnion (SPAdes) | ecosystem: Environmental > Aquatic > Freshwater > Lake > Epilimnion/Euphotic zone ... | reverse complement strand
CCGAAACGACAAATATTCTCTAATTCGGCGGCAAAAAATAATTTCTTAATATCTATTTTTTCTTCATTAATAAATAACATAAAAGCATCTTTTTCATCTTTAAATCTCTCATTTAAAATTAATTTATATTTGAAGACGTGAAGAGGCCAACCAATTTCTGGATTAAATTCTAATCCTTTTTGACCGCAAAATCTGGTTCCTCTTCCTATAGCTTGTTTTTGATCAGCGGGTGAAATTAAATCATCAAAAAGATGAATATATTTAACATCGAAACAATCAATACCTTCTTTAAAACCTTGGTCAATTAATAAAAATCTAATTTTTTCACCATAAATATTATCAGGTCTTTCATTGAATATTTTAAGAATTTCATTACGAAGTTTTACTGGAAATGGTTTATTATAAATAGCGACTGATGATAAGAGAGCAAAATTTTCACCACTATCTGGAATATTAATTTTTAATTTATCATTATAAATATTATTCATTCCATAAGCTTTAAAAACAGATGCTACTAATTTAATACCAGCAATGGAACTTCTTAAATCACTATAGATGATATGTTTAAAATTCTTACCATATTTTTTCATATCATTATCGTCTAATTCTTGAATTTTTTTAATTAGATGAGCTAATTTTGGAGAATTTATATCTAAAAATTCTTTAATTTTTAAGGCATTAAATGATTTATTATCAAATTTATAAAAATCATTTTTACTACTATTATTAATAACTCTTCTAATACATTCTGCTTTTTTTGAAAATGTCATTTTAATCTAATATTTATGAATGTTTTTTTATTTGATGAAATTCATATTTAAAATTAGGGGTTGGTGTTTCTAAAATTATTATGATATTTTTATTAACACTTCTAAAACTCTTCACAAATTTATAAATATCATTAATATGAATAAATCCTTGATTAATAATATCATGTCTATCTAAATGACTTCCCTTAGGATTTTTACTATTATTTAAATGAATTAAAGCAATATCATTAATATTATTATTCATCATAGTTATATCAAATACTTCTTTTAACTCATATCCTTTTGCCCAAATATGACAAGTATCTATACAAATTTTAAATACATCCTTATATCTATTATCAAATTCATTATAGAAGTTTAAGAAATCTTGATAATTACTTAATAGTTCTGTTCCTTGTCCAGACGCGGTTTCTAAAATTAATTTAGAAGACCATCCATATTTAATAATTTCTTCTAAGATATATTCAATTCCTTTTTTCATATTTATTAAAGCATCTTTAATAGGAAGTTTAGTTGATTTACCAGTATGAATAACACATCCAATTGCTCCTAATATATGAGCGATTTCTAATTCTTTTAAGATGATTTTAATCCAATAACAATCTTCTAAATTTATAAATCTCTTATTAATCATCGTAGAAGATGCGAGATTAATAGTATAAGGACTATGAATAATTAATTTAAAATTATTATCAATAATAAATGATTGAATATCTTCGGGATCTCCTAAAAACTTTTTATTATATTCTCCAACATTAACACTACGAGGATTAGAAACGAATATTTGAAGAGAATTTCCATCCGCATTTTTAATAATTCTCAAAGTTTCTAATAAATTTTTTTCACGAGGAATATGCGCACCAATTGAAAACATTCTTTATTTATGATTTATAAAAATTTAATCATTTTTTATATATGATAAAAATAATATAAGTATGACACAAAATAATACATGGAATGTTTTATTTAATCAATTTCCATTATTAAGAGATGAAATAAATTTATTTCAAAATAATCCAGATATTGATTATCATTCAGCATTAAGGCAATTTTCAAATAATTTTAATACTTCAAATACTTCTTCAAATATATCAGCAAATTTTAATAATATTTATAATAAATATGATTTGACTATATATTCTACATCTCAACAATTATCTAATACATTTAATAACATTTTTAATAGTAATTTAATAAATTTAAATAATGCCGAAAAAGCATTTACAGATTCATCAAATTATACCAATAATACTTCAAATATAATTTTGAATTATATAAATGATTCAAATTTATCTATAAATAATCAATTAGAATTAAAACAAAATAATTTAACAGCATCGACAAATCTTTTAGGAATTGGTTCATCAATTACTCAAATTGATGCTATAAATATTTCATCTGGTATTTTACCAGTTTCAAGAGGAGGTATAGGGACTACAATATTACCAAACAATCAATTATTATTAGGTAATATAACTTCTATTAAATCATCAAGTTTATTAATATATGATAATGTTAATAATAGATTAGGTGTGAATACAACCGATTTAACATATACGTTAAATGTTAATGGTTCTATAAATTCAACGTCATTATATCAAAATGGTTCTTTAATAAATTTTGCTAATTTCGCAACAGATACTGAATTAACAGATGGATTAGCATTAAAACAAAATATATTAACAGCAACTACCAATCTTTTAGGTATTGGTTCATCAATAACTCAAATTGATTATAATAAAATTACATTAAATACACCTGATTTAACATTATATAATTCTTGGACTAAATCAGATAATAATATTTATAATTCAATAACAAGTGGAAATGTAGGTATTGGTGTAAATAGTAGTATTACATATAAATTAACAACAAATGGATTATCATCTGCTAATGGTATGATTATAGGATTTGGAAACACTATGAACTTATATCCTAATATACCAGGTAATTATATTCTTTTAAAACATAATACATATAATGGTGAAATTGGTATTAATAATCCTAATCCAGAATGTGCTATTATAATGGCAAATAATTCTTCAGCAGGGGAGTTAAATTGGTGTTTTTATTCGGGTGTTGTTAAATATTTTGCAAGTGTAACACCAATTAATTCATTAAGATATGATATAGGAAGTTCTTTAATAGAGAATACATTACATAAATCATCTGGAACAAATACATTTATACCACTAATAAGTTTATTATATTTAGGAAATGTTGGTATAGGTTCAACAATACCATCACATAAATTAGATGTTAATGGTTCTATAAATTCAACGTCATTATATCAAAATGGTTCTTTAATAAATTTTGCTAATTTCGCAACAGATACTGAATTAACAGATGGATTAGCATTAAAACAAAATATATTAACAGCAACTACCAATCTTTTAGGTATTGGTTCATCAATTACTCAAATTGATTATAATAAAATTACATTAAATCAATTATCTTTCATGAGTCCATTATCAAAAGATGTTAATAATAATGTTAGTATTGATTTAAGCTCTTATTTAACTAATGTAAATGATGCTAGTTATGTTTTAAAATCTGGTTCAACTATGTCAGGTTCTTTAAATATAACCGGTGTTTCATCAAAATTAACATTTGGTTTAAGATATGAAAACATATTGGTTGATTTATATAATGGGACATTCGGGATTGGAGTTGAAAATGGTTTTATGAATTTTAGTGTTCCTGCTTCATCTGGATATAAATTTTATAATAATACAACTACAAATATTGCTACGATAACATCAGAAGGGAATTTAAATGTATCAGGAAATCTTCAAGAAGCAGGAACAAATTTATCATCAAAATATTTACAATTATCTGGAGGATCATTAACAAATTCTTTAACAATTAGCACTGGAAATTTAAGTATCACAAATGCTACAGGAATACTTTCAATGGGTTCAAAATTTTTATCTAATATAATTAATTTATATTCAACTTCTTATGGTATTGGAGTTCCAAGTGCTACTGAAATTAGATTTTATAGTCCTGCTTCGACAAATTTTAAATTTTATACAGGATCGGCTAATACATGTACAATAACACCAGAAGGGAATTTAAATGTATCAGGAAATCTTCAAGAAGCAGGAACAAATTTATCATCAAAATATTTACAATTATCTGGAGGATCATTAACAAATTCTTTAACAATTAGCACTGGAAATTTAAGTATCACAAATGCTACAGGAATACTTTCAATGGGTTCAAAATTTTTATCTAATATAATTAATTTATATTCAACTTCTTATGGTATTGGAGTTCCAAGTGCTACTGAAATTAGATTTTATAGTCCTGCTTCGACAAATTTTAAATTTTATACAGGATCGGCTAATACATGTACAATAACACCAGAAGGGAATTTAAATGTATCAGGAAATCTTCAAGAAGCAGGAACAAATTTATCATCAAAATATGCTACTATTAATTATGTGAATAATTTAGTTCCAGCTACAGCAACAAGTTTAACAGCTGGAAATAAAACAATAAATGGGGATTTAACAATTACTAATGATATAATATTAAATAATATTATACGTTTTAATGGTGATACAAATGTAGATGGACAAATTTATCATTCAGCTGGTCAATTAAAAATTCAATTTGATGATTATTTATATTTTATTGCTACATCAGGTACAGATGCTTATATAAATGTTGGGAAATATTATGGAGTTTCATACCATACTTTGAGTGATGAACGGGTAAAATACGATATTCATAATTTTAATGATAGTAATTTAATACAAAACTTTTTAAATCTTGAACCAAAGTTTTTTAAATATGTATACAAAAATAATAATAGTAATATAAATATTAAAAATGAATTAGGATTTATAGCACAAGAAGTTGAAAAAATCTTTCCTTATGCTGTTTCTTTTGGAAAAGATTTTATACCTAATATATATCAAAATATAGAATGTAGTAATAATCAACTTATTTTCAATCATGAATTTGATATATCATTTTTAAATGTTAATGATATATTAAATATAGAAAATAAGCATATAAAAATAATAAATATTGAAAATAATATAATTACTATAAATGAAAGTTTTAATAAATCATCCGTTTTTGTATATGGAACACAAGTAAATGATTTTAGATCTATAGATAAAACGTATTTATATTCGATAAATATATTAGCTACACAGGAATTAATTCGTATTAATAAGGAACAAAAGGAGATTATAGAAAATCAACAAAAACGAATTGAGAGTATTGAAAATGAATTAATACTAATTAAAAATAAATTAGGGATATAAGAAATATAAATAAATATATTTATATATGATAAAAATAAATGACAGGAACTCATTTAATCATTGATATTTCTAATATTCTTGATAATGAGAAGCTTAAATATTCTTCATCCATTTTTCCAATTATGGATAAGATAGTTGAACAATTTCAATTAAAAGTTGTAGCAAAAGCATCGCACCAATTTGAACCTTATGGTTTTACTGGTGTATATGTTCTTTCAGAAAGTCATTTATCAATTCATACATTTGTGGAAGAAAGAAAGATAGCACTTGATTTATATACTTGTTATTTTTTTGATTATTCGAAGGAATTGTATGGGATTATGAGGGATGAATTTGGGGAAGAATGTGAAATAAGTTTAGACGTTATTAAAAGGAAGTAATTGTGAATTTTCTAATTTATAAATCTTATCAACTATTTCTAAAGCCGATTTTCTATGAGCTATAACTATCATAGTAGCATTATTTTTATTGAAACAATCTTTAATTGTTTTTTGAACTATTTCTTCACAATATGGGTCTAATGCTGAAGTTGCTTCATCGAAGATAATAATCTCAGGTTTTCTAAGTAATGCTCTTGCGATAGATATTCTTTGTTTTTGTCCTCCAGATAAAGAACTTAATTCGGTTCCTTCCAAATTCGTTTCATATTTATTAGGAAGTTTTGATATAAATTCATCAGCATTTGCTAATTTAGAAGCTTCTTCAATATCTTCATTAGATTTAATTAAACCATATGAAATATTATTTGAGATAGTATCACTAAATAAGATGGTTTCTTGAGCTACATAGCCAATTTTACTTTTCAACCATATATTATCATATAAATCTATATTAACATTATTGATAAAAATTGAACCTTGATTAATTTTTAAGAGACCTAATAGAAGTTTAGCGATAGTGCTTTTACCTTCGCCAGAACCCCCAATGATAGCAATTTTATCATAAGGATTTATTGAAAAATTGAAATTATTTAAGATAGGTTTTAATGATTTTTGATATTTGAATGATATATTTTGGAATTGAATGGAAGGGATGAATTTTGATGGAATATATGAACCTTTATCAATTATAGGACTATCAAGGATATTATTAATCTTTTTATAAGATTTATCACATTTGCTAATTTCATTATGAACTTCCATAATTTCTTTGATAGTTTGAAAAACAGATTTGAAATGAAGGATAAATGTAATAAGATTAGTTGTTAATTTGAGATGTTTGGCAATTAATATTATTAAAATCATGGTTGATATAGGCATATTAAAATGTATGAAAGCATTAATGGCATATAACAATGTTTCTTTAATAAAATATTTTGAAATTTGTTCATTAAAACTAATTAATTTATTTTTAGAAATATCTTCAATAGCTAATGTTTTTTGGATGGATATATGTGAAAAAGTTTCATAAATGAAATTATTTATCTTCTTATTTATTTCCTCATGACCATTCATATAATATTTATATAATTTATCATAAATAAAACTAATACAAATATTAAAGATAATTAAGAAAACCATTAAAATACATAATTTATATGAAATTTCATAAATAAGATAAAATGTAATTATCACATTTAATATAGATCTAGTTAAAACATTAATATTTAAAGAAATTATCTCAGTAACTAATCTAGTATCATGATGAATATAATCATTTAATTCACTAACAGGAGTTGTTTCATAAAAAGATGGAGGTTGATTAAGAATTTTTTCATAAACTAATAATTTTAAATTATTATTCATATTTCTTTGTGTATATGTGAATAATGCTCCACGAATAGATGTAAATATTATAGTAAATATGCTATAATAATATAAATTATAAAGAGCAGTATTTGAAAAATCTCCTTGAATAATTAAACTAGTATAATGATTAACATAAACTCCATTATATGAACTAATACATGCGGAAATTAATCCAAGAATTAGATATTTAAAATTTGAATCACATAATTTTATATAATTCATAAGCATTTTATTAACTTATGATATTAATATATTTATATGAATTTAAAGATATAAATATAAATATATAAGATATATGATTTATTTAAATATTCCTTATAAAGATAGGAAAATAGCAAATGAATATGGTGCGGTTTGGGATAAGAAATTAAAGAAATGGGGTTGTGAAGAAGATAATGAATTATGTTCTATCTATAATAAATTTCCAGATGAAGTAAATATCATAGGAGAGGATAGAACTATAGGAGGGAATGAATTATATATAGATATGATTCCAAAAACTTCATATTTTAAGAATGTTAGAAATTGTTTTTCTGTAAATGATTGGGATATTATTAGAAATCATATTTATAATAGAACAGATAATAGGTGTGAATGTTGTGGAGTTAAAAGAAGTAAATATTTGGAAGCTCATGAAAGATGGATATATGATATTGAGACAAAAACACAGAAATTAATTAGAATAATTGCTTTATGTAAATTATGTCATCAAGCAACACATTATGGACATTCAAAAATGAAAAAAGATATTACGAAAATTAATGAACATATAAAAAAGGTAAGAAAAATAAATGATGAAGAATTAAAAGAACATATCAAAGAAGCTTATGATATATGGAAGGAACGTAATAAAATTGAATGGATAATAGATTTATCAATTATTACAAATTCTAATTTTTAACAATGATTACCATTTGAAGAATTTGAAGAATTAGATGAATTTGAAGAATTATTAGAATTATTAGAATTATTAGAATTTGAAGAATTATTAGAATTTGAAGAATTTGAAGAATTATTAGAATTATTAGAATTATTAGAATTTGAAGAATTAGATGAATTTGAAGAATTTGAAGAATTATTAGAATTTGAAGAATTTGAAGAATTATTAGAATTATTAGAATTTGAAGAATTAGATGAATTTGAAGAATTTGAAGAATTATTAGAATTTGAAGAATTAGATGAATTTGAAGAATTTGAAGAATTATTAGAATTTGAAGAATTTGATATATTTGAAGAATTAGATGAATTATCACAATTACAAGAATAATAATTGTATACAATATTTGAGGTTGTATAATAATTATTTAGTATTTCAGGAGGTTCATTTGAATTACATATATTTATATACATATTCGAAACATTTAAATTAGTTATATTCATATTACAAGTATAAGAGTTATTAATTACGAGGGGATTGTCCTTGACCTCCACCAACGGCGCCAACACCCATTTGTAAGTAGGGAAAAAAAGGAGGATAACTATGGTGATGATAATTATCATAACCATGATGTCCGTGGTGTCTGTGATGTCTATAGTCGTCGTGATGATGTGGGTGATGATGATGAAGAGCATGTATTATTCGTTCTGATTGTAAATCATTACGAATGTTATCATTATTATGAGAATTTAATAAATTGCGAGTATCATTATTATCTTTAATAATAGATAATTTAATATCATTACCGATATCACTTATTTTTTGTTCTAATCCAAGACGATTTTTGGCAGCCTCAATTTGGATATTAGCATAATTATCGGCAGCCTGTCGAATAATATTCATTTCACTTCTATCAATACCTTTTTCTATAGCTGAATGAACTTTAAGAAGTTCAATCATTGATGTATTATGATGATTATCAGCTAATCTACCAAGACTATTTTCAACTTTTAATAAATCATTATTAATTCCATGAAAATTTCTTTCATTTTGAAGATGATAATCACCAATTCGTCGTTCTAACATTTGATTTTGAGTGGAATTAAATAAACGACTTTCTCCAAAATTTCTCTCACTAATTACCATACCATCTTTAATACCTGTATTTAGAAGGTTATTATTTTGATTAAGAAGATTAGCAAGACTATTTCCAATTCTTTCAGATGCAACTAAATTCATAGAACCATTTCTTTCAGTAGCATTAATATTATCCCCTCCAATTCTTTCTAATGAATGACTTAATAAAGATCCAACTCTATCAGTAGCATTAACATTCATAGCACCATTTCGTTCAATAGCAGAAAGACTATTTCCACCATTAACATTAATCATATCTTTAAGAGAAGCACCTAAAGTTGAAAGATTTTGGTTAGCAAATTGATTGTGCATATTTATAAGACTATCAGTTTTATTATTTTCACCTACTATAGTATTAGTCATAGCAGTCATTGAACGTTCATTAGCGGAACGTTGATTTTCAGCAATATTTCGTTGAGCATCAATTATAGTATTGGTTTGATTAGCGTTATTTATAATTCCAAGCATAGCATCAACAGATTGACTCATTTTTTCTATAATAATAAATTATTATAAATAATAAAAATTAATAAATTATTTTCTTTATATATGCGATAAATCATTTAAACATTTGAGGAAATTAGATAATAAATGATTTGGAGTTATAAATCAACGACTAATAATAAACGTCTAAAAACATCTAATAATACTGATGATGATGATGAATGTTCAAATGTTAAACTTCCAATTCTTTTTCAAAAAAATTCCAATAATTATATAAATACAAATTTCAATCATATCTATTTTAATAATGATATTAATACGGATAGTGCTTTCGAATTATGTAAAGAATTGAGAAATATGGAAACTAAAATTAAAACATTATCCGTAACTCTTAATATTGAAAAACAGGCAATTTATCTTCATATCACAACTGATGGAGGTCTTATTTATTCAGCCTTTTCAATTATCGATTGTATTAAATCATTATCAATTCCAGTTTATACTATTGTTGATGGTTTTGTAGCATCAGCAGGAACATTAATTTCATTGGCAGGTGAGAAGAGATATATGTGTGAGAATGCGTATATGTTAATTCATGAATTAAGAGGAGGTGTATGGGGAAAGATGAGTGAAATTGATGAGGAACATACGAATTCTAAAAAAATTATGGAACATATTAAGAAGATATATGCTGATAATACGAAGATTAAGAAGAAGGAATTGGATGGAATTCTTAAAAAAGATTTAATTTGGGATGTTAAAGAATGCCTTGAAAAAGGTTTAATTCAAGAAATTTACAAAAAATAAATTTTTTATTTTTATATATTTATTCTAATATTAGAATAATGGTGATTACAAATGTCGAATATGATGAATGTATTAAAAAATCATTTTTTTCTAATGATAATATTAATGGAAAATTTGACCCTCAATATTTAAGCTATAATATGATACCATATGAAAAATTAAAAGAATTTCATTATCAAACATCATTTTTCTTAAATTTCTATGCTAGTTTATATATAGAATTGAAAAAATTTGAATCATCAATTAATTATGTTATAACAAAATTTACAAAAACAATTGAAAATTTAGGTATTATTATTGATACTACTACTACCACTTACAAATTATCAACTTTTATAATAGATTCAACAAGGGATAATAATTATAATTTTAAATTTTATGTTAAAACTTTTGAATCAAAAACAGCTAACCAAAATGAATTATATGCTTATGAAAATACGTTAAGTAGTTCTATAGCTTATGAAAAAGTTTATTCAAGTATAATAGATATATCAAGACCTGTATTTGGTTCTAATCCAATTACATTAGTTCCAAATAATCCATCAAATATAAATTATTTATTGAGAAAAAAATTACAAACAAATTATAGTTATGATTATTTTAATGGTTCAAATTTAACAAAAAAAAATTATTTATCATATATGCCAGATAATACAAGTAAATTTAAGGAAATAATAGAAGAAGTTTTTTCACAAACTCCAGAAAATATTATAGGTTATTTATTATATAAAAAATTATATTATAATGTAATTCTTTTTAATATTAGTATTCAAAATAGTATAAGATTTAATTATTTGAATTATTATAATAATCATATAACTATTAATAATTTAAATAATAATTATAAATATATTAAATTTAATATTTCCCAAAGAATTAATATAAATAAAAATATTACATGTGATATTTTGATTGTAGGAGGCGGAGGTGGTGGAGGATCATATTATGGCGGTGGTGGCGGAGGAGGTCAAGTAAAATATTATACAAATAATTCATTTAATAATAAAAATGGTGATTCAATAGAATTAATAAGTGGAGAATATAATATAAATATTGGTAATGGAGGAAGTGCTGGTAATAATGGTGAAAGTTCTTATATTATTAATCCTTCATCTGTAAAAATAATTGAAGCATACGGAGGAGGTGCAGGAGGTACTACTAGAAATCGTAATTTAAAAGGAAATACTGGCAGAACTATTGGTGGTGCTGGTGGTGCGGCAGGTTATTCTGGAAATTATCATGGTAATGATTGGACTTCTATAGGTGTAAATGGTGGAGATGGAGCGAATAGTTATGGACATGGGGGAGGAGGCGGAGGTGGAGTAAGAATAGATTCAAGTAATAATGGAATTAGAGGTAATTATTCTGAATATAGTTCTTATTTTAGAGGTAATAGAGGTAATGGTGGATATGGATTAACAATAGATATAACAGGAACAAGTATAGGATATGGTGGAGGTGGTGGAGGTAGTGGACCACCGGATATAGATTTTCGAAATGGACGTGGAGTACATGGTGGAGGGAGGGGTGCATCGCAAATGGCATCTAGTGAAGAACATATTGCTACTTCAGGGATAGCAAATACAGGAGGTGGTGGAGGGGGAGGATATAATGTATTCTATGATAATTATAGTACAGGTGATAATTATCTAGGTGGTAGTGGTGGATCTGGAATTATTATTATAAAATATCAAGATAATCATAATGATATTATTATTAATAAGATACTATCAGATAATGAAATAAGATATAATGAAAATTTAAATAATTCAAATATTATAAATACAATTAAAGAAAATAAACAAAATATTACTGAATTATATAAAATTCATTTTATAGATAACAAAAATGATTATTTACTTGAAAAAAATAATTATATTAATAAATTAAATATTTTAAATAATACAAAAAGTGAATTTTATAAAACACAAGAAAAATTAAATATTTCTATAAAATTATATAATGAACAATATAAAAAATATAATTTATATAAAAATAAATCTATTTATATTATAATAGTATTAATTGTTATAGTAATTTCTATACTTTTAATAAGTGTTTTTCCATTATTTTCAAATACTACAAATAATATTATATATATAATATTATTAATATTACTTATAATATTAATTTATTATATATATTCAAGTAATATAACTGAAAAATTTGTTGATATTGGAAGTGCTACATCTCCAATAACTATTAGAGATAAACAATATAATATATTAACATATAATAAATTTATTCCATATATAAATGAATATGTTAATGCTTATAATGATTTATTAAATAATTTACGACAGAATATATATACTATTGGAAGTAAAAGTTTTTCACAAGATGCGAATATTTATTTATATAATCTTTATTTAGAAAAAAAGAAATTAATAGAAAGTAATAATATAAAATCAACTAAATTATTTAATTTTATTGAAATTATTAAAAAACATATGAATTATCTTAATAATATTATATTAATAATTTCATTATTTTTCATTATATTATTAAAATCTTTAATTATTTATTCAATATTATCAATATCGTATATATATATTATTATCGTAGCTGTAATATTATTAATAATATTAATGATTTATTTCACTATTGTTATTATTCAACCTACAAGAATGGTAGCGGATAAAAAATATTGGGCATCTGTAAATCCATCATCTAAAGCAATTATTAGAATATAATTAAAAATTTGCTATATATTCATTTTTATCAATATAACGCGATAATTTATTAAGTTTTATAATAACTTTTGGAATATCAGCTTCAGTTATTTTTTTAATATCAGTAATTTTTAAATCTTCTGGAATTTTTAATTTAAAATATTTAATTTTATTATTAAGACTTTTTAGTAATTCTTGAACAAATTTTAAAGAAGCTGTATTACATTTTTTAGTAATACATTTATCTAATTTAACTTGTTTTTCATTAGAAAATACTTCTTCTATAACCTTATTTCTTTTTTTATCATCTTTAATTGAAAAAATAGATAACTTTTTTTTCATTAATTCTTTATCTTGAGAAATATCATTAAATAAACTTCCACATTTATTCTTACCGCAATTTAAATAATTACTACGAGCTTCAAATAATTTTTTATTATATTCCATATATTTACCAGAAATAAATCTAGTTAAAATTTGAAATAATAATGTTATTTTTAAATATTCATCATCTGTTATAGAAGATTTTGATGTTAATCTAATCAATTCATTATATTGTTTTTTATATTTTTCAGGAAATTTAATATTATATAATTTTATTTCATCCTTCATAACTTTTAATTTATGGTCTTGAAGAGTTTTATTAACCTTTTTACAATGTTTATA
>Ga0207934_1000116_pt1 | contig 13426 bp, 19 predicted proteins | sample LakMenE22Apr09ns_FD_150724 | JGI IMG/M metagenome (GOLD analysis project Ga0207934, IMG submission 150724) | Freshwater microbial communities from Lake Mendota, WI - 22APR2009 deep hole epilimnion (SPAdes) | ecosystem: Environmental > Aquatic > Freshwater > Lake > Epilimnion/Euphotic zone ... | reverse complement strand
ATACTTAGTAGCGAAATTTTTTGTTTTTACAGTACTATACTAATAGTATTATAAAAAATAACTGATTTCAATGTTAGATGTATTATGGAAACTGCAACAGTTCTTATTATTTTTATCGCTAGTTTACTTTTGGGTGTAACTGGATATTCTATGTATACAGCATTTGGTCCAGGATCAAAAGATCTCAGAGATCCATTCGAAGATCATGGTGCGATTCGTTCTCAAATAAAATGGTCTTTTCATATAAATTGGGGTGGAAATTTAATTTTTCATAACTATAGTTGGGTATAGGTGAGATATTAACAGTATCAAGTCCTATTGTTTAGGGGAGAAATTAATGCGAAGGTCCCTGCACAGAAGATTTAATCTTTAGTGAAAGCTAGGGAATAGCCTAATCGGAGTTTCGATACTTATCTTTAGGTTATCGTAAGTTAATAGGCTACATCCGGAAAAAATGTCTAATTCGAATTTACAAAAATAATTTTTGTATTACTTATTATTTCTTGCATTGCCTTCATGATGGTAAGTGCCTCCCTAAGAATTGAGTGGGCATATTGGACAGTAGCTAAGTTAACAAACTAATCCAATTATGGAACGAATAAAAATAATTTTACGAAAAGTAAGATTGGGTAGGATGAGGGGTAATTCCCTACAGATTGATAAAATAGATTTTGCATTCTAGAGTATGGAACAAGACACTATTAGTATTTCCTGGAAAGATTTACCCTGGCAAAAATTTCAAAAAAAATCTTTTCGCCTACAATGTAAAATCTACAAAGCAAAGCAAAGTAATGAACCTAGACTCGTTAGAAGGTTTCAAAAGCTTTTAATTAAAAGTAAATCCGTACATTATCTAGCGGTTAGAACTGTAACTGAAACTTTTAGGGAGAAGGGCTTATTTCTATCAGAAGATAAAAAATTTGCATTAGTCACACAAACCTATTCTGAAATTGGGGACTGGAGACATCGAACGTTCAAATCTTTCTCTAAATCTAAACACTCTGGAGCCTTTTTCAACTTATCTCTTTTGAGAAATAAAGTTATTGAGTATCTATGGAAATTTATTATTGAGCCAACATGTGTAACCAATTTTATTAATGTACATAAGGAATATTCCAGTAATTTAAATGAAAATTTTTTTAAAGAGTCTATACGTTTTAAAGATCAAATGATTTTAAAAGTACGCGTTAATAGTCATTTAAATAATATAAATCCTAATATTTTAATGTCGCGATTATGGCTACCCTCAAAATATAAATTAGGGATCTATAGAGCAATAAAAAAATGTTCATTGCAATTACAGCCGAGTAAATATAATTTAATTTCAATTTTTCCTAATATTTTATTGAGTGGGATTGAAAATTTAAATAATATTCCCATGAACTCTAATGGGAATATATATTATTCACAGAAATTTGGTCATCGATATGGTAATGAGATAGTTTATTTTCTTAGAAAAGATCAAAATGAAATTTACTTATTTAACTTGGTTCGAGAGTTTCTTGAGTTTACAGGTATAGACATAAATTTTACTATCATCTCGATAAAAAAATTTAGCTCTTGTGTTACTTTTTCAAGATGGTCTGCAAGTTATAGAATGGATAAAAAGGTTTTAATTCTTCCAAGTCTTGCTAATTGGTCTAATTATAAGAAAAAGATAATTTACACACTTAAAAAAGAGCATCTTAATACGTATTTGAAAATTAAAAAATTAAAGTATATCTTGCTAACTTGGCTTAGCAATAATGACTATTGCTCTACACTTAAGCTAAAATCTAGTTTTTTTTATTTAAAAAAATTATTGGCTAAATATAATTAATATTTTTCATAATTGTATTAGATGTCTGAGATCTCATTTTGAACTTTATATCTCGCTTTCTAACTAGGTATTTGTCTGATTACCTATACAATTTTTTCTTTGATATTTATTTTACTTACTGTAATATAAGAATCTTATAGGTGAAAAGTTTGCAAGCTGAATTAAATAAAATTCAATCAATCAAGGAGCCGTATGAGGTGAAAATCTCACGTACGGTTTTGAAAAAGAGGTATTTAAGTAATATCGACTTTATCAAGATTAAAGAATCATTATATCTACAGGGATAGTAAATTATCCCTGTAGATCTTCAAAAAGAATTATTTTTTTGCGATTCTAGGTGGATCTCTAAAGAAAACTGAGAAAAAGATTACTCCTAAAGTTCCTGCAAGTAAAAAAACGTATACCAGTGTTTCCATAAGATGGTGTTTATCTTTTTTCGATATTTTTAGTTATTAGATTGGCGAAAGTAGTTATACTGCACCTTGTTTTTTCGTACTTCTGTCACCAAGTTTCTGGAATGCACCAAATTCAACTTGTTCAGTGATTTCAGCACCAATGCCACTAAATACATCTCTAAATAGAGTTCTAGAACCATGCCATAAGTGTCCTAAAAAGAATAATAAAGCAAAGTTTGCATGACCGAAAGTATACCATCCTCGCGGGCTACTTCTGAAAACTCCATCAGATTCTAATGTAGTTCGGTCAAATTCTAACACTTCACCTAATTGCGCTTTCCTAGCATATTTTTTAACTGTTGGTGCATCTGTATACACTTGACCGTTTAATTTACCACCGTAAAAACTAACAGTAACTCCTACTTGTTCTATACTATATTTGGATTCTGCTCGTCTGAATGGAATATCTGCTCGGATAATACCGTCTTTATCTACAAGTATGACAGGGAAAGTTTCAAAGAAAGCAGGCATTCTTCTAACAGTCAATTCACGTCCTTCTTTATCTTGAAATATTGGGTGACCTAACCAAGCTTCAGCAATTCCATCACCTTTGTTCATAGGACCAGCACGGAATAAACCACCTTTCGCTGGGTTATTACCTACATAATCATAAAAAGCTAACTTATCTGGAATGCGAGACCATGATTCGCTTAAAGATAAACCTTCATTAAGAGAATTCTCAACTCTTCGTTCTATTTCTTGTTGGAAATATCCACTATCCCATTGGTATCTTGTTGGACCAAATAATTCAATTGGAGTAGTCGCACTTCCGTACCACATAGTACCAGTCACGACAAATGCAGACCAAAACACTGCTGCTATACTGCTCGATAAAACTGTTTCAATGTTACCCATTCGAAGAGCTCTATAAAGTCTTTGCGGTGGTCTAACAGCAATGTGAAAAATACCTGCTAAGAAACCAAGAATACCAGCTGCTATGTGATGTGAAGCAACTCCACTTGGGTTAAACGGGTTAAATCCTTCAGGTCCCCAAGCTGGAGCAACTGCTTGAACTTTACCTGTTATGCCATAAGCATCAGATACCCAGATACCTGGTCCCCATGCACCTGTAACATGAAAAGCGCCAAATCCAAAACATAAAACTCCGGATAATAATAAGTGAATACCGAAAATTTTAGGTAAGTCTAGAGCAGGATTCCCTGTTCTTGGATCTCTAAATAATTCTAAATCCCAATATACCCAATGCCATATAGCTGCAAGGAATAGAAGTCCTGATAAGCCAATGTGAGCTAACGCTACACCTTCAAAACTCCAGAACCCAGGGTTAGCTATACTTTCTCCTGTAATACTCCAGCCTCCCCAAGAGTCAGTAACACCTATGCGTGCCATAAAAGGCATAACAAACATACCTTGTCGCCACATTGGATTAAGTACTGGGTCAGACGGATCAAATACTGCTAACTCGTATAAAGCCATAGAACCAGCCCATCCTGCTACAAGAGCTGTGTGCATTAGATGAACAGCGATTAATCTTCCTGGATCATTTAAAACTACTGTGTGCACTCGATACCAAGGTAACCCCATTGATTACACTCCTATGTTAAAGTTTATTAGCTAACTTTCTTACTTAATTTGGCAATTTTTATTTCACCTATTTAAAGATTATATAATGAAACTCAGTTATTGTTATAATTATTTTTACAATATTGATTTTAATACTATCGTGTAGTATATTAATGCAGATTCTAAATTTTTCTATATAAATATAAGGTACTGTATTTATATTACTCTCAAGTAGTAAACTACATAGAAGCATAACCGCACTGGAATTGCGCACATGAGAATTTTATTTCATATATATTTTAATTTTAATATACGTAATTAATATTACGTTACATTTTTAAGGAGAATTACTAATGGCAACTTATAAAGTTAAGTTAACAGGGTCTGGGGTAGATACTACAATTAATTGTCCAGATGATCAATATATTCTTGATGCAGCTGAAGAGCAGGGTGTAGATTTACCTTATTCTTGTCGAGCTGGAGCTTGTTCTACTTGTGCAGGTAAAGTTGTATCTGGAACTGTAGATCAATCGGATCAATCTTTCTTAGATGACAGTCAAATTGCTGCTGGATTTGTCTTAACTTGTGTAGCTTATCCTACTTCAAACGCTACTATTATGACACACCAAGAGGAATCTCTGTACTAAAAAAAATGATATAGAAAATTTTTCTATATCATTTTTTTTTTTCTATAATTTAACTTCTATATGAACTCCAGAAGGAAGGTCTAATTTCATCAAAGAGTCTATTGTTTTAGATGAAGGTTCGTAAACATCAATAATTCTTTTATGAGTCCGAGTTTCAAAGTGTTCTCTAGAATCTTTATTTACATGAGGTGATCTTAAAACACAGTAAATTTTTCTTCTCGTCGGGATAGGTATTGGACCCATTGTTAAGGAATCTGTTCGAGATGCGGTATCAATAATTTTTTCACATGAGATGTTAAGTAATGTGCTATCGTAACTTTTTAGTCTAATTCGAATTTTTTGTTGTTGTAGGTGTGACATTTTTATAGAATTAATTTGTTTATTCTAAAATCTTAGAGACTACACCAGCACCTACGGTTCTACCACCTTCTCTGATGGCAAATCTCATCCCTTTTTCAATTGCTATAGGATGGATAAGCTGTGCTGTCATTTTTATTCTATCACCAGGCATAACCATCTCTGCTGCAGCTCCATCATCGCTTGTAAATTGCGTAATTGTTCCTGTAACATCAGTTGTACGAACATAAAATTGAGGTCTATAACCCGTAAAGAATGGAGTATGACGTCCTCCTTCTTCTTTAGTTAAGACATACACTTCACCTTCAAATTTTGTATGTGGTGTAATAGAACCCGGTTTTGATAACACCATGCCTCGTTCAATATCTACTTTCTGGATACCTCGAAGAAGGATACCTACATTATCACCAGCCAATGCTTCTTCCAAACTTTTTTGGAACATTTCTAAACCTGTAATTGTTGTATTTCGAGTTTCACGTAACCCCACTATTTCAATAGTATCCCCTACTTTCACTTGTCCACGCTCAACTCTTCCAGTTGCAACTGTTCCTCGACCTGTAATGGAGAAGACATCCTCTACTGCCATTAAAAAGCTTTTATCCACTTCTCTTTCGGGAGTAGGTATATAAGAATCAACTTTATCCATCAAACTATAAATCGTGTCTACCCATTTATCTTGACCACGTGTGATCTTTGGATTACTAGTTAATGCTTCTAGTGCAAGTAAAGCAGATCCAGAAACAAATGGTATTTCATCGCCTGGGAAATCATACTTTGATAATAATTCTTGAACTTCTAATTGAACAAGTTCTAATAATTCAGCATCATCTACCATATCTGCTTTGTTTAAAAACACAACTATGTGAGGTACTCCAACTTGTTTAGCAAGAAGTATATGTTCACGCGTTTGTGGCATTGGTCCATCTGCTGCAGAGCATACTAAAATTGCTCCATCCATTTGGGCAGCCCCCGTAATCATATTTTTTACGTAGTCAGCGTGGCCTGGACAATCTACATGAGCATAGTGTCTTTTATCTGTTTCATATTCAATATGCGCTGTATTTATGGTAATGCCACGAGCTCTTTCTTCTGGCGCAGAATCGATCTCATCAAATTTTTTTGTAATTCCCGTATAACTTGCTAAAGTAGCAGATATAGCAGCCGTTAGAGTTGTTTTACCATGGTCTACATGTCCAATTGTTCCTATATTTACGTGTGGTTTTGATCTTTCAAACTTAGCTCTTGCCATATTATATTTACTTGAAAAGGTGTTTATTTATTATACAGTCTCGTTGCTTTTGGATTCATTTAAGAACTCTAAAATCTATAATGGGCGAATGCTTTATTGGCTTCAGCCATCCTATGAGTTTCTTCTCTTTTTCTTATAGAATTTCCAGTTTCATTTGCAGAATCCATTACTTCATTTGCCAATTTCATTGCCATAGTTTTACCAGATCGTTCTCTTGAAAATTTTGTAATCCAGCGTAAAGCTAAATTAGTACCCCTAAAAGCTCGAACTTCCATTGGTACTTGGTACGTTGAGCCACCGATCCGTTTTGCCTTTACTTCCACTAGGGGTGTTACTTTTCGGATTGCGGTTTCAAGTATATTTAATGGTTCTTCGCCAGTTTTTTCCTTTATAATATCCAGAGCTTGATAGATGATTCTTTGGGCTAGGTGTTTTTTCCCTTCTTGTAAAATTCTTACAGTCAACATACTTACAAGTCTACTATTGTAGATTGGATCAGGTAGGGCGAGTCTTTTTTTTGCAGTTGTGCGTCTAGACATAATTATTGTATATTTTTTTCAAAAGGTTCGTATTATTTTGGTCGTTTTGCTCCATATTTGGAACGACTTTGTTTTCTATCTTTAACTCCTGAAGCGTCTAAAGTACCTCTTATAATATGATACCTAACCCCAGGAAGATCTTTTACCCTCCCTCCTCTAATTAAAACAACAGAGTGCTCTTGTATATTATGACCAATTCCTGGGATATAAGCTGTAACTTCAAACCCAGAAGTCAGCCTAACCCTAGCGACTTTTCTCAAAGCAGAATTAGGTTTTTTTGGTGTTGTTGTATAAACTCTTGTACAAACCCCTCTTCGTTGGGGACAACTTTTTAAAGCCGGGGATTTAGTTTTTTTCTTAATTTGTTCTCTTTCTGATCGGACTAATTGTTGAATTGTTGGCATATTATAATATTTACTAAGAGATTATTTATGAAGTAGAATTTGAAGCCGAAATTTTATATTTTCTTAAGAAACGTTCCACACGGCCTTCAGTATCTAAAAGACGTTGCGACCCTGTATAAAAAGGATGGTTACCTGACCAAATATCAACGTTTAATTCAGGACGAGTAGATCCAACTGTCATAACAAGTTGACCATCACAGTATACTTTACTATCTTTGTACCATTTGGGATGAATATCTTTTTTAGGCATATCAATGTTTTTATTAATTTATCGTTTAGAGAATTGAGGAGCTTTTCTAGCTTTTCTTAGACCATATTTTTTACGCTCTTTGCTTCTGGAGTCACGGGTTAAATACCCTTCAAATTTTAGAGCAATTCTATTTTCTGGGTTTATTTTACATAAAGCTCGAGCTAATCCTAGTCTTATCGCCTCAGTTTGACCTGTCAATCCTCCTCCTTCTGCTTTGATAATCAAATCGTATTTTCCCTCTAATCCTAAACTACTTAAAGGAGATTTAGACACTTGGATATAATTTGGACTAAACTGCAAATATGATTCTCCTTGTAGTCCATTTATTACAATTTTTCCAGAGCCAGGTGTCAACCTTACTCTTGCTATGGAATTTTTTCTGTGGCCTGTACCTATATAGATTGCTTGAGTCATATTAATAAATATTTAATGTACTGTTATGTGTATTGGATTTTGTGCTTTATGAGGGTGTTCTGATCCTTTATATATTTTCAACTTTGTAAAAAGCTCACGACCTAAAGGGCCTTTTGGTAACATACCTTTTATAGATTTTTCTAGAATCCTAGAAGGAATACGTTTTTGCATTTCTTTAAATGTTTCGATTGTTAAACCACCAGGTCGTCCTGAATGTCGATAATAAAATTTATCAGTTTCTTTTTTACCTGTAACGGTAACTTTTTCTGCGTTAATAACAATAACTCCATGGTGTATGTTTTGACTTGAGTTATATTGAACATCATTCTTTCCTAATAGAACTCGGCTAATTTGTGTGGATAATCTTCCTAATGTTTTAGATTCTGCATCAAAGAGAAACCATATATAATTTTTTTCTTTTTTTATTGAGAATACAGTCTTGTTCATATTTGATCTAGTGAAATGCTATGTTTACGTTTACTTATTTTTTAAATTTTTTTCTTTTGGTAAATTGATACCTAACCGTTTTTGTAAAGCATCAATGACTTCTTCCGCAGATTTTTGGCCGAAATTTTTTATTTCTAATAAATCTTCTTGGGAATAATCTAACAAATCAGCAACAGAGTGAATTTGTGCTCTTTTCAAACAGTTGTAAGCTCTAACTGACAATTGTAACTCTTCGATTAATATCTGATTTATACGAGTTCCTTCAGGAAGAAAACTTTCTTCTTCAGATTTAAAGTGTATTGTTTTTAAAGGATTAAACAAGTTAGTTAATATTGTAGAACTTTGTCCTATGGCTTCCTGCGGTGAGATACTTCCATTGGTCCAAATCTCTAAAGTTAATTTATCTTTTAGAGAGGATTGTTCATATCTAATTTCTTCAACAAAATAGTTTACTTTTTTCACTGGCATAAAAATCGCATCCACTTGTAAAAAATCAACCGAGGTATCATCCATGAATTTTTCCACTATCTGATATCCTTTTCCTGGTTCTATTCGGAACTCCATCTCTAGGATATTGTTATTGCATATAGTGGCTATGTATTGATTAGTGTCAATTATATCTACATCTGGAGATAATTCAAAATTGGAAGCTGTTATAATCGATGGTCCTTGTACTCTCAATCTTCCAATAGAAGATTCTTTAGTATAACTTTTAAGAACTACCTCTTTCAAATTTAAAAGAATCTCTAATACATCTTCTCGTACTCCAGGGATTGTAGAAAATTCATGGTTTATTCCAGCAATTCTTACGGCTACGATGGCGCTACCTTCTAAATCGGAAAGTAAAACCCTTCTCAAAGCATTGCCTACTGTTATACCTTGACCTTGATCTAAAGGCTGTAATATAAACTTTCCATATTGATCTCGAGCAGTATCATTTTTTGACTCGACACATTCTATTTCAAATTGAGCCATAATAATCTTATGAAAATGTATTTCTTTTAAATACGTCGCTTTTTAGGAGGTCTACATCCATTATGAGGTACTGGAGTTATATCCCTAATTAAAGTTATTTCTAATCCAGCTGCTTGCAATGCTCTAATAGCAGTTTCTCTACCAGCTCCAGGACCACAGACTAAAACTTCTGCTTTTTTAACTCCTTGAACAATTGCCTCTTTGCTAGCTTTTTCAGCTGCAATTTGTGCTGCAAATGGAGTACCTTTTTTTGCTCCTTTGAAACCTATAGCCCCAGCAGATGCCCAAGAGATAGTTTCCCCATTCGCATTAGTAATAGTTATAATGGTATTGTTAAAAGTTGATTGGATATGAGCAACTCCATTAGGTGCTGCTTTTTTATTTTTTTTTAATGTGGATTTTTTTATTTGTATTGCCATTTGTGTTGGATACCTGATAAATTGCTACGTTGATTTGATTATTTTGTTACTTTCTTTTTACCTGCTACTGTTTTCTTACTGCCTCGTCTAGTTCTTGCATTAGTACGAGTTCTTTGCCCTCTCAAAGGTAAACCAGCTCGATGTCTACGCCCTCGGGTGCAGTTAATTTCCATTAATCTTTTTATATTTAAAGATTCAATTCGTCTAGCTGCTCCTTCTACCTGGTATTCTTTATCGATTATCTCTCTAATTATACTTATATCCTGATCTGTCAAATCTTTGCACCTAATATCAGAATTTACTTGAGCCTTTGTTAAAATATTTTGTGAACTAGATAAGCCTATACCATAAATATATGTTAATCCAATTTCAACTCGTTTATTTCTAGGAAGGTCTACCCCTGCAATACGTGCCACTTTCTTTTCTCCTATATGATTAATTTGTTAAAAACTTATGTATTACTTCCGTTTCATTTTCGCACCACCTTGACGAACTTTTAAACGAGGATCAGTTTTGCTGATAACGTATAAACGACCACGTCTTCTAACGACTTGACAGTCTTTACTTCTATTTTTAAGGCTACCTATAGAACTTACTACTTTCATTTAAGTTTGTTTTAAATTGTGTTTAAAAGTACATATAATTAAATTGTTATTTTTTATGGAAAAATATCTGAAGTAGCTATTTATTTTAGTATATTCTCGTAATTTTTTGATATTAGGTAGGTTTGAACTTGTTTGGAAGTATCGATTGCTACTCCTACTAAAATCAATAAAGAAGTCGCACCTAAGCCTTTAAAAGTGGAAATACTAGTCATATTTTCGATAAGACTTGGAACCAATGCAATAAATGCTAAAAATAAAGCTCCTAAGAATGTTAGTCTATTCAAGGTTTTTTGTAAATAATACGTTGTAGCTTTACCTGGTCTAATCCCAGGAATACTAGATTCCATTTTTTTTAAATTTTTTGAAACATCTGATGGATTAAGTATCAAAGAGGCATAAAAGTAGCTAAAAAATAGTATTAATAAAAAATAAAATAATAAATAAATACTTTTATTTGTGCTACCTGGAGATAATAGAGTTACTATACTTAATATCAGAGGGTTTGTTGTTATTTGACTGACATAGGCTGGTAATACAAGAAATGCAGAGGCAAATATTATCGGCATCACTCCGCCTTGATTCAGTCTAAGAGGTAAATAGCTTGTTTTATTTTGTATTTGTCCTTTTCCTAGTTGTCTAGCTGAAATAATTGGGATTCTGCGGGTTCCTTCTTGAATAAAAATTATCCCTATAATCATAATTAAAAAAATTAATGCTAATGTAAATAATTCAAATAAGTTACTTTTATTCTCAATAGAACCCGAACTTTTTTGAATCAATTTCGGTAAACCAGAGATAATGTTTACAAATATAAGCATAGAAGCTCCATTTCCTATACCTTTTTCGGTGATTTGCTCAGAAATCCACATAACTAGCATAGACCCTGTAGTCAAGGCTAAAGTCATTTCTATGACAAATTGAATATCCCAATTAAAGACATAAGGTCTTACCCAAAAAGAAACCCCTACACTTTGTACGATCGCCCATCCGAGAGCTATATATCTTGTTATTTGAGAGATTTTTTGTCGTCCAGCTTCTCCTTCTTCTTTTTGTAATTTTTCTAGGCTAGGAATAGATGTAGTTCCCAACTGAATTAAAATTGATGCATTTATATAAGGAACTATTCCAAGAGCAAACACGCCTATGGAGGCAAACCCACCACCTGAGAAAATGTTTAAGAAACTCACAATTGGGTTATTCGATATGCTTTGATAAAACGCATCATGGTCAACTCCTGGGACCGGTATAAATGTTCCGAATCGTGAGAGTATAATTAAAAGAAAAGTCGATATAACCCTAGACTGTATACCGTATGTATTTTTGTTTCGTTTTGTTTTTTGCATTCGTTAAGACTTTCATAAGGAGTTAACATTTTTAAATAAGTTTAAACAAACCTCTAAACTAGGTTTGTTTAAATTTGGTAGTTTTAAGAAGTTATATTTCTGTTTTCAGATACTTGTAAGAAAGTTTTTAACTGTGAAAGGGCATCTGTTGCTGCCCTAGCATTATTCAGTGGGTTATTGGATCCTAATTGTTTTGCAAGTATATTTTTTACACCAACGAGTTCTAGAATTGTTCGGACGGATCCTCCTGCGATTACGCCTGAACCTGGAGCTGATGGTCGGATAATTACTTTGGCTGCACCGGATCGACCTGTTATAATGTGTGGAATGGAATTATCTTTTGTTATAGGAACGTTTATAAGGTGTTTCTTTCCATCAGTGACCGCCTTCTTTACTGCTCCTATAACATCACTAGCTTTACCTACTCCCACTCCTACTTGCCCTTTTTCATTTCCTATAATTAAAATTGCCCGAAAACTTAACTTTTTCCCCCCTTTCACAACTTTTGTAACTCGTCTAACTTGTACGATACGTTCTTGCCATTCTGTTTCTTTTTCTTTTAATTTGCTTGTTTTTTTACGACTAGACATAGTGTGGTTTATTAGTTAAAATTTAAGTCCCTTTTCTCGAGCGGCATCAGCAAGTGCTTTAATCCTACCGTGGTAAATTCTTCCCCCACGATCAAATACAACTGTTGTTATATTCGCATCCAAAGATTTTTCTGCTATTAATTGACCAACTAAGATTGAAGCTTCACATGTGGAAGTAGAATCCGTTTTAGAAGAAATAGGTACTTCTAAAGTGGAGCTTGATATTAAAGTTTTTCCTACTATATCATCAATAAGTTGGGCATAAATATGATTATTGGAACGAAAAATTGATAATCTAGGTTTTTCTGCAGTTCCTTTAACTTTTTGACGAATTCTACGTTTAATTTTATCAATAGATTTTTGTGACATAATTCTAGGTTTAATTATTTTTTACCTGCTTTACCTACTTTTTTACGAACATACTCACCTTGATATCTAATTCCTTTTCCTTTATAAGGTTCGGGAGGTCGAACTAACCTTATATTCGCTGCAATTTGACCCACCAGTTCTTTATCAAGACCTGAAACAGTAACGTTTGTATTACCTTCGACAGATAATTTAATTCCTTCTGGAGATAATATTTTCACCTGGTGGCTGTAGCCAACGTTCAGGATTAATGTTTTTCCATCTATCTGAGATCTATACCCAACTCCTTGAAGCTCTAGTTTTCTTTGGAATCCATCGGTCACACCTGTGATCATATTATTAACTAAGCTTCTATAAGTTCCATAGAGTTGATAAGAATCATTTAACCCTTCAGTAGGTAATATACGTATACTTTTGTCATTTTGAATTATCTTAATTGAAGTGGGTAAATGTTTAGACAATTCACCTTTGGGGCCTTTTACTGTGATACTTGCAGAATTAATCGTGATATTTACTTTATCCGGGACTTTTATTGGAAGTTTACCTATTCGAGACATATTTTACCTAAAATTTTATTTACCATACATAACAAAGTACTTCACCACCTAAACCTTGATGTCTTGCTTTACTATCTGTCATAACTCCTTGAGAAGTTGACATAACAGCTATCCCTAACCCACCTAAGACTCTTGGTAATTCTTTCCTATTTGCATAAACTCTTAAGCCTGGTTTACTAACCCTTCGTAGAGCAGTTATAACAGGCTGACGGTTTTTACCTTTATATTTTAAGGATAACAATAGTTGTGCATTAAAATCTTTTCCTATTTCCTCAAAGCTTTGTATAAAGCCTTCTTCAAGCAAAATATTTGCTATATTACGAGTCATTTTTGTAGAAGGTACCTCTACTATTTGATGTTTGGCCAGATTAGCATTACGTAAACGTGTAAGCATATCTGATATTGTATCGTTAACCACGAACCCTCCTTATTATATTATTATTGTTACTTAATTATCATTAAATGG
>Ga0207934_1000112_pt1 | contig 13714 bp, 6 predicted proteins | sample LakMenE22Apr09ns_FD_150724 | JGI IMG/M metagenome (GOLD analysis project Ga0207934, IMG submission 150724) | Freshwater microbial communities from Lake Mendota, WI - 22APR2009 deep hole epilimnion (SPAdes) | ecosystem: Environmental > Aquatic > Freshwater > Lake > Epilimnion/Euphotic zone ... | reverse complement strand
GAGGTGAATATTATTTATTTTAATTAAATATTATTTATTTTAATTAAATATTATTTATTTTAATTAAATATTATTTATTTTAATTAAATATTATTTATTTTAATTAAATATTGATTCATTTTTCTAAATGTATATTATGATGAAACAAAAATATGCAACATTAAAATATGTCGACAATAAATTAGAATTAAATAAATCATTCAATATATTACAAAATTTATATGTCAATATTGGTTCATATTTAAACTATTTACCATCTAATAATGGATTTCTTAAAATAGATGATTCACAAAAAATATGTAATAATTTAGTAAATACACAGGATCTAGAAAATGAATCTATCACAACTATAAAACTTGGTAGTTCATCAGTCACAACCAACAAACTTTATGACTCTGCAGTTACAACTAAAAAAATTGACAAATTAGCCGTCACAACTGAAAAAATTGACGATTCATCAGTTACAACTAACAAACTTGGTGATTCAGCAGTTACAACTGTAAAAATTAACGACTCAGCAGTTACAACTGTAAAAATTAACGACTCAGCAGTTACAACTAACAAACTTAGTGATTCAGCAGTTACAACTAACAAACTTGGCAATTCAGCAGTTACAACTAACAAACTTAGTGATTCAGCAGTTACAACTAACAAACTTGGTGATTCAGCAGTTACAACTGTAAAAATTAACGACTCAGCAGTTACAACTAACAAACTTGGTGATTCAGCAGTTACAACTGTAAAAATTAACGACTCAGCAGTTACAACTAACAAACTAAATAATTCAGCAGTTACAAGTGAAAAAATTGCTCCTAATATTAATATATCGATTGATAGTTATTCATTTAATAAAGAAAATATTAAATTTAGTTATGTAGAAAATGATGATGAAATGTTAACTAATGGAAATTTTATTCTGAATAAAAACACAATTAATGAATGCAATTTATCGCCAACTCAAATCATAGGAAATGTGTTGCATATTTATAATAATACATTTAATAGTGTAACTATTAAATCAGGAACATGTTTAATGTATAATTTAATTTTATGTTCATCAGATGGAAATATGGAAGTAGTCATTTCACCATATCATTCATATATTTTTATATATTTTGATAATAAATGGTGTTTAAAATTTTAAATGCGTTCACACTTATATAAATTATTTAATAAAATTCATATAAATTAATTCGTTTATTTTTTGTTTATTATTTAGCAATATAAATATGTTTCAATCAATATAAAGAATTATTAATTTAATCAAAATAATATTTATTAATTTAATCAAAATAATATTTATTAATTTAATCAAAATAATATTTATTAATTTTATTTTTATATTTTAATATAATATATTATAAATATGGATGGAAATAATTATGCTGAATTAGACCAATATATTTTAACTTTGGACCGCGATACATTTCAAACCAATTTTGCTGAGGCTGAAGTAGAAATTTTGAACAAAATGAAAAATATGAATTTTGGTAAAGAGTTTGATTTATGTAAAAAATTTGAATTGTGTAAATTATCAGATTGCAATTCTTCTTCTTTAAATGATAAAATGAGACAGCATGTAATGATTAACAATTTGGAACCAGAAATGGCAACTCATTGGGTAATTGGTTCTAATTATCAACCATATGAGCCATTGATACCAAATGATGATAATTATTCATTTTTGCTTGGAAATTTAAATAAAAATGATGTTTTTAAGGATGTTGTATTTAACGAAGAGGAATCGGATGTTTATTATAGTTCTAATGTAATTTTTGAATATTCGGATACAATGAATGGCGTTGCCGTCAGTGGAGCAAATGCTACCAATGCTGCGGTTTTAGGAAATAGAAAAATAGAATTTGATACTGCTGACAGTAATTATAATGCATTCAAAGCAGTAAATTGTCATTTGTCCAGAATTTTAGAAAATGACAATGGTATACGATATAATGATTCATTGCCATTTAATGTGAATGATAGTTTATTATCTAATAAAATGATTGTTCGCAATAATGAAAATAATCAATTGTCTCAAGGAACAACAATTTATCAAGAAAATAGTGAATTAAATATTAAAGTTATTGAGGCTAATAATGACAATGTAATTCTTGGATTATTGAAAATTGTTCAACCTAAAATTGAAGAAGGAATTAAGGTTGAATGTACTCCAAATTCATCTAAAATGACAATGGTACAATTTTCAGATTCAAATGTAACTTCTGATTTGCAAACAAGTTTTAACACTGAGCAATTTAACAATTTATTTGATGGTCAAGTTTTAAGTAAAATTGGTTCTGGATTTAAATTACAAATTAGTGCAGATTCTAAAAATAGTGGAGGATATAAATTGAATGAGCCTTTTAGAGGATTTGAAATAAATGACGATTCTATCGTAAGAAATACTACTTACATGAAAACAGTATTTTTTGATAATTCGAATAACCCCCCCCCTGTATTGTCTCAATCTCATTCTGTTGAAATTCAAAATGGAAATTTAACAATCGACAATGGCACATATGATGAAAATACGTTAAATTTTTTCGAAATCGCAGACGAAGATGAACAACTTAACGAAAATGATTATTTAACAAATGGGTTTGTCACATTCGAAACAAAAGATAGAATGGGTAGAACAATGGCAACCAACTTATTGGAAAATAAAATGAGAATTACATATCCTGGAGAATTCGGATTGTATGGCGTGTTACCTGACAATCGCACAACAAATTACAATCTAAATTATTCTTGGACTGCATTAGTTCCATCAACTGATGAAAATTCAACATTTTTGGATGATAATAATATAAATAAAAGTAATAATTCTCTCGCTGTAATTTGTTCGGATTCAGTATCATTATTTAAAAATAGTGATGTAACTTTTTCAATGTCTCCTGAAAATTTAGATGCCCCATCTGATTTAACTTTGATTAATGTGATACAAAAATATTTAATGTCTAATGAAGATGGATGTAAATTATATTATATGAATGATGAAAATGTTACAACCATATATAAATACCAAGAACAAGAAGCTAACATTTCTATTTTGGCATCAAATGTTAATTTTAAGTTAATGGAAACAAATGATATTAAATTTGGATTAATTCATAAACAAATATCAGATATATCACCATGGGACAACGTGGATGATCTTTATAATCCATCATGGGTAGCAATTGATGATAAATTATATTCCAGTAAAAATACATTTGCAAATATAATGGGTAATGATATACAAACATTTTTCGAAAATAAAAATAAATTTAAATTTAATTATCAATTGACAACAAACACAATTGCTAAAAATATCGAATCATTAAATTATGAAGTTAAAATAAGTTATGTCGGATTAGATGAAAATGGTAATGAAATTAATGAATTATGTGGAAATGAAATTTATAAAGAAGATGATAATAACACTACTAATTTTAAAATAATTCAAGTAGGTGATACTAAGGTTACACGTAAATCATTTGAAATTCCCAACACTCCTATGGGTGCAAAAGTTGTACTTGATAAATATGAAAGAGTAATCATTAATCTAATTAATCCTAAATTATCCGGATATAATGGATTAATGTTACAAACACAACCAATGAATGAGGTTGTGCTTGATTTTTATTTAGAAAATTCTAAGGGAAGACTTCCCGACAAACTTCATTCTAAATTTGCTTTAAATAATAAATTCAATATTAATATAGGAACAACAGAAAATCCGGTAACAACAAATAAATTATCTTGTCGAAGATATGTTTCATATGATAATGTTTCATTGAAAAATATGATTAATAGTGATGAAGTGGTATCTATTGAACACCGCACAATAATGAATAATGAAGATTTATATACATCATATGGATATCTATTTGATAAAAATGAACAAGGATGGAGTAAAATTGAAAGTAGCAAAACAAATATTGATTGTGTTTTTGATATAGAATCCAACATGGAATACATATATGATTTAGGATTTATTTCACTTAAAATAGCAGTCAATATTGATATTCCAATCGGTGCAAATATTGGTAAAGAAAATGTTTATTATATTGATTTAGCTAATGAAAATGGAACAACAACATTTGACGTTGAAGGATACAGTTATGATTTAGATAATGTTATGAATTTTAATAAAAATTGGGATCCATACAGTGACCATCCAGAAATATTTTTTCCTCTAGGGGGAACTAAATTATTTTTGACAACTCTTATTGAACGATTTGATACTAATGAAAATGACCCATCTGATCAAAATCAAATTTCATTAAAAATTTTCAATGGAAATGCTATTGTTGCTAAATTTGAAACTGATATCAATATAGCAGCAAATTTCAACATCATATCAAACAGTACACCAATTATAAAGGTTGTTGAAAATTATGGAAATAATACCGAAACATATTACGTTTCTGACAAAACAGAATCATTACAAAATGGAATATTCATAGGAGTTATAGATGGTGTTGAAATTTATGTTTCAAATAACTTAATGATTGGGGATAGTGAATTTTTTGTAGTTAGTGGTGATCAAATTCAATGCAAACCATACAATGAGTATAAAGGCATTTATTCAATCAAAGCAGAATTGAATGAAGACACTGGATTAATTGTTGGGGATGAATATTGCCGAAAATTCAATTTTAATAAATATAGAGGATGTATTGAAAATGTTACTATTAATTTTATAAGATCTCCCACTAAAATATTATTAAAAATTTCAAACGGTATCACAACGTATTGCGAAAATGAATCACATAATTTATATGATGGAATGATTCATTATGCGAATGATATAAATGTATTAGGAAATTTAGGATTGAAATTTACTGGTTTATATTCAAGATTTAATAGTAAAACAGATTTAATTAAAAATATAACTGTAACTCATGGGTCATATAATGTTACCATCATTAATAAATTAGATACTTCATTAGAAAAATCACTCACTATTGAAACAAATAAATTCGTGCTTAATAAATTTAAAAATTTTAATATTGCAGCATCACGTGTTAATATTTATGAGAATGAAATGTATTTAATTGAAAGTAGTGTTCCCGATTTAAAAATTTTTGTTGCGAATGATGTAACAGATTGCGCAAATATAAACGCAATGACACACACTAATTGGTCATTATTACAAATCTTAACTGATGATACATTGAGAAACGGGTGTGTCATTAATGGAAATAGTCAACTTCATTTATTAAGAAATAACATAAATGTTCAAGATTTTACAGAATTTTATTCTCTCGCTGAACCTCAATTTGTCTTGGAAGCAATATCTACAAATAATGTTGATGATGCACCTTATTCAACAATTCCTAGAACTGTTTTATATTGCGACATGAATTTTAAAGACAATTCACATCATCCATTCAATGGAGTAAGTGGTATGAATAATCTTAAATTGTCTTACATTTCAATAGAAAAATACACCGATAAAAAATTAACCAGTGTACTTGAAAATATATACGATTATTTTAATATAAAATCAAACAATGTTAAAATTTTCTTAAAAAGTGGGTTATTTTTAGATTATACATACAATAGCAATACCAATTATATGATTTATGATGGTGAAACATTTTTAATGCAAAATGTATTATCGAACAGTTTTGAGTCAACATATGATTCTGAATCAGGAAACGCAACCTTTAAATATAAACAACCCCTTACACCATTTGTTTCTATTAATTCATTAAAAAATTACAATAAAAAAAATTTATACTTTTCGGGAGTTAACAATTTTGGAAGTGGTAAAGGGTACATAGAAATTAAATCCAAAGAACCATCAATTAAATTGAGTGTTTATGGAATTAAATATGAACCTGAAACCGATGGTTCTTCATTTTCTTGCGTATTTGTTAAATATGTTACTAATTATACATTGAATACATTCAATCCTATCATCGAAAACAATATTAAAAATTTAAAAATATTACCCGGATTTAGATACACTTGCAAGGTAACTTATAATTCTCCTGAATTGGGAAACACTCCATATACATTAAATAATTTATTACAAAGCAAAGATATGAACTTAGATGATTTAAATTGGGTTCAAGATAATGAATTTGTGGAGAGAAATTTATTAATTAATATTTGTGCTGTTTCAAATATTGGTGTTACTCAAATAGTTAACATGTTAAATGTTACATATGAGTATCCACAATCATTTTTATGCCTGAGTACGCCAGACATCATGAATATTAAATCACTTGATGGAAGTTCAGTATTTAGAATAACATATGGTGGAATGATAAATACTCCAGCATTACAAACATTTTCAATATCCATATTTTCTAATAATTTCGCTAATGAAGATGACCCAATATATCCATACAATAACTCCAACAATCAACAAATAGCAACCGAACTTTTTGCGTATAATGTACTTAATGTTTAAAAATTAAATAAATAATTTAGGTTACATTTGATGTCAAATTATAAATAAATATTATTTTAATTAATTTAAATTAATTAAAATATAATTTTATTCATTTAATATTAATATTGTTTCAATTACATCATTACATGTATTTTCATTTATTAAATAATTATTATTATTTAGATGATGCTTTATGTATTCATATATTTCAATTTCTTCATTTGTTAGATTCAATTCTTCAATGTCTTCATTTGTTAAATTTAATTCTTCAACTTTAACCTCATTTTCTTCTTCAACTTCATTATTTAATTCTTCAATTTCTTCATTTGTTAAATTTAATTCTTCAACATCATTTTCTTCTTCAACTTCTTCAACTTCTTCAATTTCTTCAACTTCTTCAATTTCTTCAACTTTAACCTTATTTTCTTCTTTAACATTATTTTGTTCTTCAATTTCTTCAACTTCTTCAACTTTTTTGACCTTATTTTGTTCTTCAATTTCTTCATTTGTTAAATTTAATTCTTCAACATCATTTTCTTCTTTAACTTCTTCAACTTTAACCTTATTTTCTTCTTCAATTTCTTCAACTTCTTCAACTTCTTCAACTTTAACCTTATTTTCTTCTTTAACATTATTTTGTTCTTCAATTTCTTCAACTTCTTCAACTTTTTTGACCTTATTTTGTTCTTCAATTTCTTCATTTGTTAAATTTAATTCTTCAACATCATTTTCTTCTTTAACTTCTTCAACTTTAACCTTATTTTCTTCTTCAATTTCTTCAACTTCTTCAATTTCTTCAACTTCTTCAATTTCTTCAACTTCTTCAATTTCTTCAACTTCTTCAATTTCTTCAACTTTAACCTTATTTTCTTCTTTAACATTATTTTGTTCTTCAATTTCTTCAACTTTTTTGACCGTATTTTGTTCTTCAATTTCTTCATTTGTTAAATTTAATTCTTCAACATCATTTTCTTCTTTAACTTCTTCAACTTCTTCAACTTCTTCAATTTCTTCAATTTCTTCAATTTCTTCAACTTTAACCTTATTTTCTTCTTCAACTTCTTCAACTTCTTCAACTTCTTCAACTTCTTCAACTTCTTCAACTTTAACCTTATTTTCTTCTTTAACATTATTTTGTTCTTCAATTTCTTCTTTAACATCAACATTATTTTGTTCTTCAACTTTTTTATTTGTCGGATTTAATTCTTTAACATTATTTTGTTCTTTAACATCTTGTTTTTTTAAATCATCATATTTATAAATAATATATCTCAAAAAATTGCGTTGTTTTATAATATGATTATATAATGCCAATTTATATTTTATGGGATAATTATTTTTTATAAAAGTTGTTATCATTTCATTAATTTTTTTTTTGGTGGAAATAATTAAATTATAAATATTTTCAAGTAAATTCACACTAATATTTTTATTAATATTTGCTGTTGAATGTTTGTTAACATTTGCGGTTAAATGTTTATTAATATTTGTATTAATATTTGTATTAATATTTGTATTAATATTTGTATTAATATTTGTATTAATATTTGTATTAATATTTTTATTAACATTCATGCTAATATTTTGATTGATATTCGTACTTAAATTTTTATTGATATTTGCTGTTAAATTTGGATTGACATTTGAAGTTAAATGTTTGTTAACATTTGCTGTTAAATTTGAATTGATATTTGAAGTTAAATTTGGATTAATATTTGCTGTTAAATTTGGATTGACATTCGTAGTTAAATTTGGATTGATATTTTCATCAATTGTTGTTTTTTTACGTTCAACATATTTTAAATTGTAATATTTATTTAACAATATTTGTGTGTTATAATTAACATTTGTGGCATTTTTTGTATAAACTGGAATAAAAAAATGACTTTGTCTTTGAAGCATCATAATAATTATACTTTACATTAAAAAATAATCATAATTTAATATTTTAAATAAATTATTATAAAAATTTAATATATACATATGAATGAAAATTTAATAATATATTCTAATAACCAAGACACAATAGAAATAAATAAATATCAATATTTAACCGAAAATACAATTAAATGTATAACAAGTAAATATGACATTTCAAAACTTAAATTAACTAATGAAATAAAACAATGTTGTTACACCAATTTATCATTTTCATTAATAACAAAAGATCATGATTTAATTACATTCGGATACGATAATTTTTATTTAACTCATGAAATATCAAATAAATTCACAAAAATAGTATCAAATAATATATATTTTTGTGGATTAACTGATGAAAATATAGTTTTTTTTTGGGGAACTAATAAAAAAAAAAAAATGTTAAAATATAAAATAGATAAATTTAATAATGAATTGGTTTCTACATATAATGGATTTATAATATATTCACAAAATATGTTACATTTATGGAGTAATTTAAATAATGATGCCACAATTATTAAAAATATAACACAGTTTATTAATTTAAAAAATATAAGTTTAATTAATCAACATAATAATATATATTACATAAAGAATGATAACATTGATAATATTTTTTTGTGCGACATTAAAACAAATAATCTTAATCTTAATCGCATCAAAATAAAAATTATTGATAAATTAATGAATGATAAAACTAGATTATTTAAAATAGTGTCAAAATGTATTAAAAATAACATTAAAATTTAATAATATTTATATTTTACGCGATTCTTGTTTGTGACCAACATAATGTACCACGAGTATAGAGCCCTACAATTGGACTATTAAATTCTACACGAAAGTATATGGATACATTCAATTTTATTTGGATTACAAGTCGAGTTATAAATACACCATTATTGAGAATTGTATTATTATACATATAATTATTATGCTGAGAAATACCCCCAGCAAATCGTTTATAATCTACTGGACGACCAGACGATATATCACTAATATAAAACAGAATATCGCATGGACCTAGTATACTAGTTGTGCCATTTATCATTCTTAAGGCTAGCTGTCCCTGAATAATATATGTTCCTTGTGTTAATGATAAAGTCTGTAAAAGTCTTGAATTGGCAAACGTTGAACCTATTGAACCTGTAGTCAATGAATTAATAGGATAACTATATCCTATGTGTTCAAATGTATTGGCCGAGACGTCCAAAGAAGTGATGGTTGAAGTGCTCGCATAATAATTTCTCATGCGTGGTACACAACATATAATTTCTTCATTATTTATACTTAAAGGTGTGTTTGTTTGTATTGAATAATTACCATTATCATTTATAAAAGTATCACATACAAATTCCATGGTAGTGAGTAATGTTCCCGTAGTAGGGTTAGTTAACCCATTTAGTGCATGAAAATTTACATAATGTCTATCTGAAATAAGGGTTTTCAATGAAAACTCAGAAGAGAGAGTAATTTCAAAACCCGATGAGTTAGCTAAACTTGACATGTTAAATATATTGCCCATAACTCCAGAACTAGATGAGGCATCTCCCGATATTCTGAAAATTATTTCATTACTTAAAGCAATGCTCAATGATACATCACCCGATTTTCTTGAAACAATTTCACTGCTCAAACTAGTGCTCAATGATACATTTCCCAATGTTCTTGAAACAATTTCATCACTTAGAGCAGATGTTAACGAGGTGTTTCCTGCTATTCTTAAAATGATTTCATTACTTAGAGCAGATGTTAACGATATATCTTCTGCTGTTCTTAAAACGATTTCATCACTTAGAGCAGATGTTAAAAATGTATCGCCAGATGTTCTTGAAATAATTTCACTGCTTAAACCAGTACTTAATAATACATCAACTGATGTTCTTGAAACAATTTCATTACTTAAACCAGTAATTAATAATACATCCGCTGAGGTTCTTGAAACAATTTCCCCACTTAAACTAGTGCTCAATAATACATCTCCCGATGTTTTTGAAATGATTTCTCCACTTAAACTAGTGCTCAATAATACATCTCCCGATGTTCTTGAAATGATTTCGTCACTTAAACTAGTGCTCAATAATACATCTCCCGATATTCTTGAAACGATTTCATTACTTAAACCAGCGCTCAATGATACATCTCTCGATATTCTTGAAATAATTTCACTGCTTAAACCAGTGCTCAATAATGTATTTCCCGATGTTCTTGAAATAATTTCACCACTTAAATTAGTACTTAATGATGAATCTACGGATGTTCTTAAAACGATTTCATTACTTAAACCCGTGTTCAACAATACATCGGTCAATGTTCTTGAAACAATTTCACTAGTTAGAGCAGAAGCTAAAGATGTATCTCCCGATGTTCTAGCAATTATTTCGTTGCTTAAACCAGTGCTTAATAATACATCTCCCAATGTTCTTAAAACGATTTCAGTACTTAAAGAAGATGTTAAAAATGTATCTCCTGATGTTCTTGAAACAATTTCAGTACTTAAACCCAAGCTCAATAATGTATTTCCCGATGTTCTAGCAATTGTGTCGCTACTTAAACCAGTAGTTAATAATGTATCTCCTGATGTTCTTGAAACAATTTCACTGCTCAAAGTTAATGTTAAAGACGCATCCCCTGATGTTCTTACAATAATTTCATTACTTAAACTTGATGTTAAAAATACATCTCTCAATGTTCTTGAAATAATTTCACTGTTTAACGAAGATGTTAAAGCTGTGTCTACCGATGTTCTTAAAACGATTTCAGTACTTAAAGCCGACGTTAAAGATACATCTCCCGATGTTCTGGCAATTATTTCAGTACTTAAAGCAGATGTTAGCAATGTATCACCCGAAATTCTTGAAACAATTTCAGTACTTAATGCCGATCTTATTAATGTATCAAACGCAATTAATTGATCATCGATATTAAATAAATTAGCTAATGCTCCCCCAGTAAAATTTATTGGCATTATGATATTATATATAATTAAATAATTAAATATATTCTAAATTAGTTTAAAATTAATTAATCGATAATTTATTTGTAATTATTTTGCAATGTTGTTTCATTAGATGGTAAATATATAAATATGTATATCAATTAATTCTTTATTTTTTTGATATATTCATTCATATTGTTATCGTGATTTTGCAAAATATAATCTAGAATATCGAAAAAATCTTCATAATTAAATTATTTACAATAACAAATATAAATAATTTAATGAATTTTCACATTGATGTGAGATATCAATATCATGATGTTTAAACCTGAAATTCACAGTATTATATCGGGATTAAATTGAACATAATTTATTATTAAATATATCACATTTAATTTAATGCGATTCGAGTTAATATTCATAATATTTTTGTATAACATTAAAATTTAATAATATTTATATTTTATTTAATAATATTTATATTTTATTTAATAATATTTATATTTTATTTAAAATATAATGAATTAATTATGCTGAGGGTTGTAGAGTAAATCCTAATTTACTTGAAATTAATGTAATCAAATATTCATCATCATTTCCCCAGGCTAAATATTCTTCTCCACAAATATCAACTAATTTATTAAATAAAAATACCTTAAATTTGTCATAACAATTAATAATAACAGAAACTGAACTATTCAATTTTAAAGATACCACATTTATTTCAAAATGGTCTATAGTATGATTCAAAACATAACTCTGTTCTACAATTTTTATAGAATCATTCATTATTTTATATATTGATATTATATTTTATATTTTATATTTTATATTTTATGCGATTCTCACACATGTCCATGATAATGAACGTTGAGTCAAATTGCCTGGCCATGTATTATTGTATCCCCTAAATATGTCTATAATGTATAATGAAGTACTAATTGCGTTAATTTGTATTGTAAGTTTAGATTGAATATAATTTACATCTGATGTACTATTAATAATATAATTTTGTTCACAATAGCAACCATACAAAGTGCTATAACTAAATGCGCTGGTAGTTGAATCATTAATACCAAACATAACAGAGTATGGTTCAGTTGTAGGTGCGGCAGACAAAAATGACATAGTTGCCTCAATAATATATGTTCCTCTTGATAGTGAAATAGTTTTTAAAACTTTGGGAGATCCTAAGTTACTTGTAGTGACATTTGGTATGCTAATAGACTCTGTAGAAACATATCCTATATGTTCAACCTTGTTGGGACTCACAAATGCGTATGATGTGTTCATTGGTACATTAATTTGAACTTCTCCATTGTTTACAGTGAAAGGCATGCATGTCGATTTGTCGGGATTATTGTTGGTGTTAAAAGTGTCACATAATACTCGAAACATCGCATATGATTTAGTATAACCTAAACTACTAACATACTTATATATTGCATGCAAATCTACAGTTGGGAAATTACTATTTACTGAACCGTCAGTACTGAGAACAATTTCAAAAGCACCTCTTGGATCAGAACTTACCATATTAAATGTGGATGACGCATCTCCCAACATTCTAGCAATTATTTCATTACTTAAAGCAATGCTTAATGATACATCACCTGATTGTCTTAAACCAATTTCACTGCTTAAACCAGTGTTTAATGATATATTTCCTGATATTCTTGAAACAATTTCAGCACTCAATCCTGTGCTCAATGATGCATTTCCTGCTGTTCTTAAAACAATTTCATTACTTAGAGCAGATGTTAACAATATATCTCCTGCTGTTCTTAAAACGATTTCATTACTTAGAGAAGATGTTAAAGATGTATCACCAGATATTCTTGAAATAATTTCACTACTTAAACTAGTGCTCAATAATGTATTTCCCAATGTTCTTGAAATAATTTCATTACTTAAACCCGTACTTAATAATACATCCACTGATGTTCTTGAAACAATTTCACTAGTTAGGGCAGATGTTAAAGATGTATCGCCAAATGTTCTTGAAACGATTTCATTACTTAGAGTAGATGTTAACGATATATCTCCTGCTGTTCTTAAAACGATTTCATTACTTAGAGAAGATGTTAAAGATGTATCTCCCGATGTTCTTGAAATAATTTCATTGCTTAAACCAGTGCTCAATGATATATCTCCCGATGTTCTTGAAATAATTTCATTGCTTAAACCAGTGCTCAATAATGTATTTCCCAATGTTCTTGAAACAATTTCACTACTTAAACCGGTGCTTAATAATGAATCTGCTGATATTCTTAAAACGGTTTCATTACTTAAACCCGTGTTCAACAATGCATCACCCGATGTTCTTGAAACAATTTCGCTAGTTAAAGCAGAAGCTAAAGATGTATCTCCCGATGTTCTAGCAATTATTTCGTTGCTTAAACCAGTGCTTAATAATACATCTCCCAATGTTCTTAAAACGATTTCAGTACTTAAAGAAGATG
>Ga0207934_1000109_pt1 | contig 14226 bp, 11 predicted proteins | sample LakMenE22Apr09ns_FD_150724 | JGI IMG/M metagenome (GOLD analysis project Ga0207934, IMG submission 150724) | Freshwater microbial communities from Lake Mendota, WI - 22APR2009 deep hole epilimnion (SPAdes) | ecosystem: Environmental > Aquatic > Freshwater > Lake > Epilimnion/Euphotic zone ... | reverse complement strand
CTTGTTACACCAGGTGCAGCAAGTCCAGAAGTAATTACTGAAGCTGTTAAAGAAGTTGTTGCAGCTATGCCTGCAGCTGAACCACCAGTTATTGGAGCTCCTATTGCATCAATTGCTCAAAAAGTTTCTGTTTCTGAACCAGCACCTGCCGAAGGATGTTTTCCTATTAGAAGATATGATATGGGTAAAGTAGAATATTCTACAGTAGCAAGCAAGAGTTCTAATCCTGTTTTTGAAGATTATGCACCATGGGTTAAAAAGTAATTGAATAATTTAATTTTATTAATAAAAAAGATATATTAATAAAAATATTTCAATGTATTTAAGTAAAAGAGGATTTGTATTAAAAAAGAATGAATTAGACGATTCTGAAATAAAAGAATTAAAAAAAATTTTAGTAGCAAGACCTTTAACTGATTCCAAGTTTATAGTAAATGTAAAAAATGACCCATCTTTTCCTATTTATATAGAAACGAAAAATAAATTATATATTCCAAAAATGTACGGTATAGAAAAATATGGGGATCCTAAACTATATTTACCTAATTATATAGGTAAAAGTTGGGAAAATGAAATAGTATTTAAAGGGACTTTATTAGATAGACAAATAGAACCAGTAAACGTTTTATTAAAAGCATGTAAAGAAAAAGGTGGAGGGATTTTATCTTTGGCCGCAGGATTTGGTAAAACTTTTTGTGCATTATATGCGTTATCTAAATTAAAGATGAAAGCTATTATAGTAGTAAATAAAATTCCTTTAATGAAACAATGGCAAAATGAAATAGCTTCATTTTTACCAGATGCAAGAGTAGGTATTATTCAAGGTCAAAAAAACATTGATGTAAAAGATAAGGATATTGTTATTGCAATGTTGCAAAGTTTATCAATAATTGATTACCCTGATACTTTATTTGAAGATTTTTCAATATCAATTTATGATGAGGTACATAATATATCAAGTCGTGTATTTTCTAAAGTATTATTTAAATTATGTTCAAAATACACAATAGGATTATCTGCTACACCAAATAGATCAGATGGTTGTGAATATGTATTTAAATGGCATATAGGAGAAATTATATATAAAGGAAGTGCAGAAAGAAAAGGAATGAATCCTATTATAAAAAATCTAAAGATTGATAGTACAGAATATAAAGAAATATGTACAATGAATAAATTTACTGGTAAAAATACTATTCAATTTACAAGCATGTTAACTGAATTGGTTAAAATGGAAAAAAGAAATAAATTAATTATAGAAATTATAAAAGATTGCAGAAAAGAAAATAGAAAAATACTTGTTCTAAGTGATCGTCGTAATCATTTAGAAAATTTTTATAATTTATTAGAAAAAGATACATCTGTTTCTTTTACATATGGATTATTTGTAGGTTCTATGAAAATTATAGAATTAGAAAAGAGCAAGGCGTGTGATGTTATTTTAGCTACTTATGCTGCTTTTTCAGAGGGTGTATCTGAAAAAGATCTAGATACATTAATTTTAACAACTCCTAAAAAATTTATAGGACATTTAAAAAATGCAACAAAAAATGAAAACTTTAAAATTGAACAAATTGTTGGTAGAATTTTTAGAAAAGATCATACTGAACGTAATCCTATGATAATAGATTTTCAAGACAACTTTTCAGTTTTTCGTGCACAAGGAAATAGTAGAAAGGTATTTTATAAACAACATTTTAAAAATGTAATTTTTGAAAATAATAGTATTAATTTAGATGAACATGATGATATTAAAATAGAATATATAAAAAGTAACAAGAAAATTGAAATAATTGAAAAAGATGAAAGAGATGATACGTGTCTATTAGATAAGTGTTGTATTTTAGAAGACTAAAATCTTATATTACACCACGTTTACTAGAAAGATTAAAGTTGTCAATAACATCTTGAATTTCTGTAATTTCTAATGTAAAAGAATAATCCAGATCATTAAATTCATATTCTGTTCCATCATAATTTACTATAGAAAATTCTAAATCTTCTAAACTATTTAATGGAACAGTATCAAAATTTTTAGGATTACTTAAAAAAGTAAATACCATACTTCCAGGTGATTCTGATAATGATATTCTTGCAAATACATTATTTACTTTACCAGTATTCATCATTGTAGAAAGTTGAGGTGAACATAAAAATGAATAATTTTCTCCTTGCAAATTAATAGATCTATTTAAAACACTATTTTTTGTATTTGTTTGTTGACCATTAAACCCATGTAATAAACTACTTATATATAAATTACTACCTCCACCTTTTTCAGTGGATGTAGCAAACGCTCCATTATTATAAAATGTAAAAGTATCTTTGTCAATAATATCTCTAACCATAAATTCTTTCGAGTTTATATTTAATTCTGATATACCTCCTATATTAATAGAATTATATATATAAAACTTTTGATCAAAACCTATAATACCAGATGTACCAGATGAAATAATAGGATATGAATAAGGAATTGTAAATGTATCAGGACTAGTTATAGTAATATTATAACTATTATCAATAGATGGTGTACTATTTGTTTGATTAAAACGTATTAATTGATTATTTGAAAAATTATGTGGTAATTGTGTTTGCACTTTTATTAAAGAACCTAAACCACTAGATGGAATACCAGATGTATTTTGTATACTAATAATTTTATTAAAGCTATGACTTGGAAAAGAAACTGTAAAAAGACCTGTTGATAAATAAGCAGTTTCATTTAAAATTGTATCTGTATTAAATGTATTAATAGCTGTGTTTATTACTACACTATTAGAACTTGGAATTGCATAAATTGTATAAGGTATATTTGCTATAGGTGGTGACGTTTTTATATTTTTTAACATTATAATATCTCCTAATTGCAAATTGTGATTATGACAAAGTAATGTAGTAGTACTTGATGAAGTAATAATATTTGATATATGTATAGTATAAGTAGTTAATGGTTTAAATCTTGAGATTTTTCCACTAGAACCAATATCATTATTAATACTTTCTCCTCCAGATGGAAGAGAACCTCCTATTACAAAACTTTTATCATCAAATACATTTAATAATTTAAAAGTATCATCTAAATTAGGTGTAGTTTTTGTTTCTAATAAAGTAATGTCGGTACCTATATTTGATAATGTATAATTATGTATTGTATGTGTTGTAACTAAAATAGTGCCTGTATTGTAATTTGATATAGATTGTATATTATAAGTTATACTATTAAAGACAACTTGTCCAGAATTATAGCTTTCTAATACTAATTTAGAATTAATACTTGCTAAAAAAGAAGTACTTGATACAACATCTGTAATAATAAGAGCTCCGTCTATATTAGGTGAAACACCACTTGAATACATAATACATGTTTTTCCTAAAAAATTTGTTGTTTTTGATAAATTATGTGGTGTTGTAGTTGTGATAATAGCTTGATATAAATTTGTTATAGATTTTATATATGTATTAATTAATTCTGAACTATTTTCTAATGGATAACCTATATTTTGAGCAATTGTTGTAGAATGTTCTCCAAATAAAAGTTGAAATGGTGCAATTTTACCAGTTTTCAACGTATTTCCACCACCAGTTAGTGTTTGTGAAGCATTTACATTTACTTCAAATATAAATGTATTTGGATTTAATACAGTGATCTTTTGTTTTGTGTTTATAGTACTACTTTGTATACCAGCTAATGTTTGAGCACCAACTAAATATATATTTTCTCCAGACACAAACCCATGATCTGGTGCAGTTACTACTATAATTCCAGTATTTACAGAAGTTTGCAAAGAATTATTACTTAATTGTGTTAATATAAGAGAAGTAAATGTAACTACATCTGTATCAATATCCAATGATACTAAAAAATAATGAAAACTTCCCAAGTTGTCTTTTCTTTTTACTAATGAAACTTTATTAGCAATTTCTGATTGTAAAGAAGTAGAAACATAACTACCTGTACGTAACTGAACAGAATATTCTGGATATGTTTTTGTAATAGCATTTAAAGTGTCATTTACAATATCTTCTTGGTTTCTCCAATAAATATGATGATTAGATGTGTTTATTACAGCATTTGTATTCGGAAATTCTATACTAGATAAACGAATTGTTTTTACATTATAAAAAGTCTTTCCTAAAAATATTTTAAAATAACTTGGTTTTTTATATAACAATTTATCACGATCTCTTGAATCAATACTTATATAAGTTAAAATTTCTTTTGTTTTTCTATTTTGTTGTTGATTACCTCCACTTTGTAAACTTTTTAAAGAAGCTGTCACACCAAAACGATTAGTATTCATAATACTTTGATCATCAGTATCTTCTTCTAATCGAACACTTCTAATAGATAATCTATCAAGACTTTCTTTTAATTTTCTTTTTTCACTTATTTGCTGTTCATTTTTATAATAATTTTTAAATTCGTTATTAAAATCTGATTGAACTTCATTTGTTAAATCAGGTTCTGATATAAAACTATTACTATTTAATAGATCATTTTCATCAAAATCCATTATTTATTGTCTATTCTTAATTTATTTTAATAAATTATTATTTATTAACATACGTAATTATACTAATTATTTTTTATAGAATTAATTGCTAGCAAAATAAAAAGGCCAAATATTAAATAAGATATTACTTCCATTACTTCCTCATTATCATACATGTTAAATTGACGAGAAACTAATTCTCTACATTTACGACATTCGGATATGTGTTTTATATAAATATCACATCCTAATTCATTAATATTTTCAAATTTCTCTAATTTCTCTAATTTCTCTAACTTCTCTAATTTCTCTAATTTAACTTCTTTTGTTTTTTCAGTTAAATCCATTCCGTATTCATTTTCTTTGATGTTATATGGTTTGTATTTGTTTTCATTATTATATTCGATATTTTTAACTTCATCAGATATAGGTATATTATAATATCTTAAATTATTTTGCACCTGGTTTTTTTCAAATGTATTACTCGCAAAATCTCCTACATTATTACTATTAGATATTTGCGGATAAACTATTTGCTGTTCTTGTTTAACTTCCTGTAAAGGTGCTTGTTGTTGTGTTTGTTGTTGTACTTGCGATTCTTGTAAATTACTATATAAAGATTCATCATATACTTTATTTGAATTTTCAAAATTTGGAAAAACACTTTTTATATATGAATAACTCATACCTTATTAAATATTACTTTGAAAAAAAAATTTCCAAATTAAAAATTATTATTATCTTTATATATAATAATAGATGTTTGATAAATTTATAAGTGAAATAATTAAAGGAGCATTTATAGCTTTTTTATATTTACAAATAACATTGACAAATGACACGACAATAGAAAATATTATCAAATTTACGTTTTTTTATATATTAATGGTATATGGAGCTATATTATCCGACATACCAACTACTACAATCACAGGAGCATTTTTAACAAAAACAGTTTTTACATTAGTTGATGAAAGAATTAAAAAAAAGAATAATACAAAAAATACAAATGATAAAATTATAGAATTTCTTTAATAACTCTTTTTAATACTCTTTTTAATACTCTTTTTAATACTCTTTTTAATACTCTTTTTAATACTCTTTTTAATACTCTTTTTAATACTCTTTTTAGCACTCTTTTTAGCACTCTTTTTTTTATATTTTCTAATACTCTTTTTAGCACTCTTTTTTTTATATTTTCTAATACTCTTTTTAGCACTCTTTTTTTTATATTTTCTAATACTTTTTTTTGTATTAAATGTAATATTAAATGACCCTTTTACTTTAGCTTTTCTTTTTTTAGCTAGATCTATACTCTTTTTACCAATTTCTTTAAAAGTTTTAGGTGTTTTAGAAGTAATGCGTTTAGATGGTCTACATAAAGGATATTTTGATTTAGAATTAACACTTTTTCTACCACATGATTTGTAACCAATTACCTTACCACTTTTATTTTTAATAGGTCTATTTAAATCAATCCATTTTTCTTTATACCATCTTAATATTCCCTTTTTGTTACTCTTCTTACCTTTATATTTTCCCCCTAGACGTTTATATTCTTTAACTATCCAACTTGATTTATAAATACCAGTTTTTGATTGAAATTTTTCATCCGCTTTTTTTTTTACCTTATTATATAAAACTTTATTTATTGGTTCTGACATTATTATATATTATACTTATATTTTATATATTAATTTAATTACATTTTCAGTACATTACCTTTTTTTGGTCTTCCTCTCTTTTTTTGCATATTTATAGGAATATTTTTAAAAATATCATCAGATGTTTCTGTAATTTCCTTTTTACTTATCTCTTTTTCTTTTTTTCTCTCATTCATTGTTTTTAAAATATTATCTATATCAATTCCATCTGGTGAAATATAATTTGTATTTGGAGCATTCATTTTTGACGGTAAAGCATCTTCTGATGTTTCAGTTTGATTTCTTAAATCTGAAGCATTTGGTATAACTGATTCACTTGCTCTTTGAAAAAAATTTGCTTGAATATTTGGTTGAATATTTGTTTGTTGACGTTGTTGATATTGTTGTTGTTGCTGTTGGTTATACATTTGTTGTTGATACATTTGTTGGTTATACATTTGCTGTTGATATTGTTGTTGTTGTTGTTGTTGTTGTTGTTGTTGTTGTTGTTGATTATTAGTTTGTTGTGTAGGGGTTTTATTCATTAAACCTCCTAATAAAGAAGTTATTGCACTATTTGCATCTAATTTTGATATTTTTTTAGAAATGGTAAACATTGTAGCTGAACTACAAATCATAAATATTAATCTAAGTTCTGGTGACATTTGTCCTCTTCCTTTATATTTTTCATACAGTTCAGCCATAACTTCATCGTATTCTTGATTTTCCATAGAATATCCCATAGCTTCACTCCATCCATCTAAATCAACTCCGACTGGATCAAATTTGGTATTTAACATTTCAATACCTTGTACACCTAATAGTAACATTCTTTTGAAAAATGCAACGTTTCTTTCGCTAGAAATTTCACTCTTGATTCTTTCAAATTCATTTCTAATTTCGTCTAGTGTACAATTCATATCTAGACGTAAAGAACTCCATTTTCCCTTTACATTTAGTTTATTAAATTTATATAAAAATTCACTTTTCTCTTTTCTTATAGTATCATTTTGATTTTCTCTTGAAACTAATTTTTCTTTTCTACGTTTTTGTTTAGAATCATTAGATGAACTACTAGAAGAGCTACTTGATTTAGATGATTTAATAGATTTTTTTAAGAAATCTTCTTCTTGTTGTCTCTTTACTGTTGGAGATTTTTTTGATATAATAGATATATCTTCAATTGATTTAATTTTCTTTTTATTTGCCATTAATTCTAATTGCGATAAAGAAATATCTTCAGATTCTAACTGAGCTTTTGATGATTTTTGTTTTTTTGAAGATTTTAAAGAAGAAGAAGAAGATAATGATAATTTATCATCAACCTTTTCGGATGAAGATTTTGATTTAATTTCTTGTTCCATTTAAATTATAATAATAATATAAATGTTGTTTTTAAACAAATAGTACTTTTTTTTAAAAAAAGTACACAAAAAATATATAAAAAGTATACAAAAAAGTATACAAAAAAATATATAAAAAGTATACAAAAAAATATATAAAAAGTACGCAAAAAATATATAAAAAGTACACAAAAAATATATAAAAAGTTTTAAAACTAAAAAAGATTTATTACTTTATTAAATTATATACTATTCATTTTTTTTAATTTGATATTGCTTTAAACCTTTATATTTAAATTGTAATTTTTTGTTAAATATTGTATATTATTTCTTTTTTATCAATAATCTACAATTAATAGTCATATTCAATTTTTCTTGTATTTAATGCTTTAAATATATTCTTTATTAATTCTCTTTTATATGTCAATATACTTTTTACTTCAATAATTTTGTAAATATCTGGAAAAAATATTCTATTTATATTTTTTAACGAGGAGTTAGAGACTATGACTCACAAGCAAAAAACGGAGTATACCCAAATCAGCAACAAAATATTCTAAAATCAGTGGTTTGTCATTTGTAAGTAAAATATTCATATTTTCACATAAATGAGACGCCTTTATGAAATTCATAAGATGACTTAATTTAAATTTTCCTTGTACAATTTTATCATTTGTTTTCTCAAATTTAATAGAACGGATATCTTCACCATTTTGTTGTAAAAGTGTTTTTTGATCTTTGTTTAATTTATCATCTATTTCGCTAATAGCTGTTTTAAATTCTGCCAGACCATCTTCGCAGCTAAATATAAGTTGTTTTCCTATACTTTTTATTTCGACAACTTTTCCTTCTAATAGTTGGATATCTTTAATAATTTGTTGAAATTGAACAGAAGGCATATTAATTACATAATCAAACATAATATCTGATACATTAATGACTTTATCGTCTAATGATAATAATGGAATTTTATAATCCTTTACTTTACCCATAAATGGATCTGCTAATTCAATACCCAATTTGTCTTCTTCGTCTTTATTCATATATAAAGTAATTGTTTCTCTTCTATTTGCAGATTTAATAGTTTTGAAAAATGTATTTGTGTCAATTCCTAAAATTACAGGTTTGTCACATTTATAACTTTCAAATTTATTTGCATCTAATTTTACATATGTCAAAGATACTTTAGATACATCTAAAGTTGAAATTTTAATACAATCCTTGTTAATTAAAATATTAGTTTCTTTAATATAAGGTTTTATGACTTCAAATAAATTTTTAATAATGACACTTTTTAAAGTTTTAATTTCAAAAATTCTTTCTGTCATTTTTAATATTAAAAAACTATATGTTTAAATTAAAATATAATAAAAAAAAATTAAAAATATTTCAAAAAAGATTATTATTAAATAAATGAATGAAAGTAATAACGACTATGTAGATGAATTGGATAATTTTATACCAAAACATCCTAAAAGAAAAAGAGTTTATGAACAATTTTATAAATTAATAGATCATAATGCAAAGATATCATTGGAAAAAAATATAAAAGAAACTAGTTTAAATGAAATACAAAAAATGGCATTGAATCTTGAACGAGGTATATTTAATCATTCTTTAATGTTATATAAAAAAAAAGTTTTTAATGAAACTTGGAATGAAGTTTTTAAAAATATTTACATAAATAGATCTGTATTAATATATAATAATTTAAATCCAGAAAGTTCTATGAAAAATAAAGAATTAATTACTAAATTATTTTATAAACAACATACTGAATATGAAATAGCTTCATTTAGTCCAGATCTTTTATTTCCAGAACGTTGGAATGAAATTAAAAAAAGTATTTCAAAAGACGACGAAGATATTATATATACTATTAATATAGAAGATAGACCAAATGGATTATTTAAATGCGGAAAATGTTTTAGTTATAAAACAGAATACAATGAACGTCAAACAAGAAGTGCTGATGAACCTACAACCAAATTTTGTTATTGTTATAACTGTGGACATAGATGGAGATTTTGTTAAATAATTTAATTGCTAGATTCATATCTTAAAATGAATTTAAAAATAAAAATAATTATAAAATAAAAAAGAAATAAAAATGAGTGAAAGTAAATTTACAATTGTTAAGAAAAAACATAACAATTATGAAAAATTAGAAAATGATGTTAAAATTTTACAAAGACAAATATATAGTCCAAAAGTTGATTTGATTTCTTCTGACGACTCGTTTAAAGTTAGAATTGAATTACCAGGTGTACAAAAAGATACAATTAAAGTTCAACTTAAAGAACAACAAATTATATTAATTTCAGGAGTAAGAAATTCTCTTTTAATGTCTGATTTGTCCGAAACAGATAAAATTATTTATAGTGAAACAAAATATGGTAATTTTATTAGAAGAGTTAAATTGCCAGAAATAGTTGAACAATTTTATTTTAATATTAATAATTCAGAATTGGTAGACGGTGTACTTTATCTTCAATTTAAAAAAAAAGGAAAAGTAATAGTAAATCCGTATTTAAATGAAAATGTTAATTGGTCAGATTTAGTTTAATTGTATCTTAATTCATCTTCTTTTAAAATAATATACTTGAGATCCATATTTTCATCATTTATTATATTATAATAATCATCAAAATGCATCTTTTTATCTATATTTGATATAACGTATTTAAAAAATCTTTTTTGTAAAGATTTTAATTTGTTTTGTTTATGAATAAGAAGACGTTTATTACCAATCTTATTATAATAATCCATTGTTTTATTGGTTTCTAGAGTTAGTAAAATAAGATGTATTTGAGGATTTATAAAATCTTGTAAATCATCTATATTTTTTAAAATATCAGTATCAATAATACAAATAATTCTTTTGTTATCTTCTTTATTATTTTCTTTTAAAATATTTTTATCGATATTTTGTTTGACATGAAAATCTATAAAGTATAAATATGGATTATCTAATAACATTTGTTTAAACATTTTTCTATTATCATTTGATGTAAAAATATATATATCTTTGCTATATATATTATCAATGTCTTTTAAAAGACTTAGTTTATATAAAATATCATTTGTTATATCAAAATTGCTTTTTTTATCATCGTTTGCTATTAAAATATTTTTTTTATAAAATTCAGAAGGTTTTAGTATATATTTTTTTAATAACACGTCTTCTTTATCTATTTCCTTTTTATCTATTTCATTTTTATCTATTTCCTTTTTATCTATTTCTTTTTTATCTATTTCTTTTTTATCTATTTCTTCTTTATCTATTTCCTTTTTATCTATTTCCTTTTTATCTATTTCTTTTTTATCTTTATTATAACTTGAAAATGATAAAGAAGATAATAAATTCTTTTGTTTATCTAAATTATCTGTATTTTCTTTACTTTCACTAAAACTATTACTATTAGATTTAGTGAAAAGTTCTGTATTGTCATTTTCAGAAGATGTAAATGTATTGTCATTTTCAGAAGATGTAAATGTATTGTCATTTTCTTGTTGATTAGACGATTTTTTAATAGACGATTTTTTAACAGACGCTTTTTTAACAGACGCTTTTTTAACAGACGCTTTTTTAACAGACGCTTTTTTAACAGACGCTTTTTTAACAGACGCTTTTTTAACAGACACTTTTTTAATTGTCGTTTCTGTTTGCTTTCCTATTTTTAACGGTATATTATTAGAAATATTTTGATTACTTGATATCGTTTGTGTAGGTATAATTTCTGATTTTCTAATATTGTCATTTTTATCTTTTTTAACGCGTTTTGTATCATTTTCTTTTACACTGTTATTTACAAAAAAAACAGTTAAAAAATCAGTTAATTTATCCATTAATATACAAAATCAATAAAAAAATAAGATCTTTTAAACGACTTAAAATAAAGAATTCCAATAACCATTAATAATATTCTCCATGTTGGGAAATAACATATTAAATGTCTTTTTATAATACATTTCTTCTTTTGAATTAGGAATTACTCCTTTATCACTTTCTATATAATTAGTAAATTCTATATCTGTAATAATTTGTGAAAAATAAGATTTTAAAAAATAAGAAAGAGTATTGAAACTATTAGAAATATCCTTTCTAGAATTCCATAAAATATCTTTTTCTATTTTTTCATTCTCAAATGATTTACGTATAATATATTTTTCTATTGGAACTTTTGAATATCCTGACATTTGAGGTCTTTGTAAACTAGGGTGAATAGAAAGTATAAATTCTATAAAATCTTTAGAAAGAAAAGGATATCTCATTTCTAAACCAAAATATCCAGATAATTTGTCTGATCGTAACAAATCATATTTGTGTAAATTAAAAAGAAGATTAATACTTTTTTCTCTAAATTCCTGATCATTTAATTTAAATAATTCATCATATCCGCAGCATTCATCTAATCCTTCACCTGAAAGTAAAATCTTAATATCACATTTTTCTTTAATATATTTTAATAAATAGTATAAAGGTATACTTTTTCTAATTGTAATTGAATCATATGTTTCTAATGCTTCTATAATATTGTTAATTTCTGGTAAAATTAATTTATAATCTGCAATAGTTACAATATGATGACGTATTGTAAGATTAAACGTTTTTTCTAAATATAATACATGATTTTTTGCATTTATAACATCATCGTTATCTAAATCTCCAATTGTAAATACAGATAATACATCGTTAAATCCATTTTCAACCAAATATTTTATTAATATAGTGACAATAATACAACTATCAAAACCTCCACTTAATAATACACCTACTTTTCTATCAGACATATTATATCTTTCAATTACACTTTTTGTTGCAATTTGATTAATATTTAGATAAATATTTGATAATGTATCAGGGTTTGGTTTATTATATATACAATTCGATAATTTTGAATAAAATGACAAATCATAATAAGGGATAAATTCATCATCGGTAAAGGTATTTGATATAATATTATTAAAAGACCAATAACATCCAGGTGGTATTTCAGTTATTATATAATCTGGATTATTAAATAATTCTTTTGGGATACCTTTAAGTTCTGTTGTAAACAAATAAAACATTTCAGATGTATTGTTTTTATTATTTAGATTATTTAGATTATTTATATTATTTAGATTATTTAGATTTGTAGGAGAATATTTAACCATATATAATGGTCGAGTACCAAAAAGATCTCTTGCAACAAAGACATTTATATTTTTTAAATTAAAAGTTGTTGTATTTTCAGTCAAGACAAATGAATATTCTCCATTTATCTTTTTTAAACATTCAACAAGACCTTTTTCTGAGTTTTGTTCTTTTTCAGCACATTTAATATATAATGGTAAAATTACTTCACAGTCTGATTCTGATTGCAAGTCTTTATCGGTAAAATTTTCGCTTTGAACAAGATCATTATAATTGTAAATTTCTCCATTGCATAATAATTTTCTTTTAGGACGAATTCTTAATTCTGGATAAGAACTTATTTTATGTAAAATAGGATCTTCAAAAGGTTGTGAACCATCTTCTGATATATCATTTATACTCATTCTATGATATCCATAATTATAAGTTATCTGTTTGTATTCCTTTATTTCACGTTTACTTAAAATAGAGCTAATTTGTTGAGTATTAATAGTATTAATAATAGGTGTATTTTCTACAAGTAATTGAGTATCATCTTCTCCTCTCCTTTTCATTTTCATAAATGAATTTATATAATCTATATTTATCGGTGGTTTAGACATGTTATATAATAAAAATGAAATTGCACCCATTATTTATAAATCTTGATCTTATTTATAAATAATTTATAGTTTGAAATTCTCTTTTTAACGTACTTGTCTTATTTTTTATTATTAGCAATAATTTCATAAATATTATCATATGTTTTATAAATAATTTCCTTGTCGTTTTTATTTATTTTTTTAACACATAACTTTTCCTTAATATTATCAATAAAATCTTCTTTATTTTTTTGATTAATTGTATTTACATCTTCTTTATCAAATTTATCTAAATCTGTTTCTTTATCAAATTTATCTAAATCTTTTAATTTTTTTACAATAAAATAAAGTAATTCTTCGTTAATAATTTTTTCAACATGTTTTGTAATAATTGTTTTTGTTGAAATTTTTTTAACACCTTGTCGTGATGTTTCAGTTGTATTATTTTCAGTTGTATTATTTTCAGTTGTATTATTTAATATAAATTCATTAGTATCATTATTATATATTAAAATTTTCACATTTTCAATAATACCTAATTTTATATTCCAAATACAATTACGATATACTATCTTTTTTTGAAGAAAATTATCTTTTAATAAATTATATAATTTAGATACCATTTCTTCTGAACTTTCTAATTGTATATTTTTAGTTACAAAATATTTTGAAAAATCTAAAAATCTTTCTAAACGTTCTTCATTTGATAAAGAAGTCCATTTTTTAAAATATTTTCCTTCTCTCTTGATTATTACTTCTTTTTGATTAGATTTATTTTTTACATGTAATATACCTATTTGTTTTAAGAAATCTTCATTGTCTGTTAAATAAGAATATAAATTACTATTTAAATTAATGATTGTATTATTTACAAATTTTATATTTTGTTCAAGAGATTTAATAGTATCATCATATTTATATACTAATTTATCAAATTCTTCTATATATAATACTTTATACATTTGTTCTGTTTTTTTAGAATGTTCATCTTGTATACTAGATTTTTGATTATATATATCATTA
>Ga0207934_1000107_pt1 | contig 14393 bp, 12 predicted proteins | sample LakMenE22Apr09ns_FD_150724 | JGI IMG/M metagenome (GOLD analysis project Ga0207934, IMG submission 150724) | Freshwater microbial communities from Lake Mendota, WI - 22APR2009 deep hole epilimnion (SPAdes) | ecosystem: Environmental > Aquatic > Freshwater > Lake > Epilimnion/Euphotic zone ... | reverse complement strand
ACAATTTAGTATTAATATAAAAACTAATAGTATTAATTATATTAAAAATAATTATATTACTGTTAATAAATTAAAAGAGATATTAGTTGTAGATACTGATAAAAAACATAAACCGATATTAATATCAAATAAATTAATGAATGATATTAAAAATAGAAATGTTGATTTAAGTTCTCTTCCACGAATAATTATTAGTAAAAAATCTTTTTTTGCTGATTTATTACATAGAAAAAATATAGATATGAATAAATTAATAGAAAATTTAAATAATTTATTTTAATGATTTAAATTAGAAGAAAGAATGATTAAAAAATATTATATAATTGAACCATTAGATATTGATGGCGATAAAAATCCAGATGGATTCTTAATCAGTCAGTATAAATTAGATAAAAATAATAATAAAATATTTCTAAAAAATAAATATGTTAAATATTCAAATTTAAATAATTATATTAAAAAAGGCGGTGCTAGTCGCAAATCAAATAAAAAACAGCAACCTAATCAAAATTTAATTGTCCTAACACCAGAACAATTTAACGCTTTTATGAATAATAAAGTAAATAATAATATGCAACAACAACAACCTCAATTTCAAAATCAATTTCAACCTCCTCCGGTTATTATTAGAGATAATAATAGTGGTTCTTTTGGAAATTCATTTATGTCCGGTTTAGGCGGTGGTATAGGATTTGGTATAGGTTCAGAAGTAGTAGATTCAATATTTGGTGAATAAATTATATATAAATAATTCAATTGTACTATAATTATTTATAAATGGAATTATCTAATTATAGATTAGGCGATTTAATATATTATCCAGGATTATTTGATAATAATTTATTACATAAGATTATAAAAGATTATCCAGATTCATTTGCAACAAAATATATAATTTATCAAAGTAGAAATCACCAAGATAATTTAACTGTTATTACAAATATTGTTTTAGATTTTATTAAAAATAATAAACATCTTTTACCAGATGATATTCAAGATTCAACAGTTATTCATTTAAGACTGGGCGATGTTATTGCTGGTAATACTTGGCACGAAAAACTAAAACGTCCATTAGATGTTAATGATATGAAAGAATTATTGGTAAATGATACGAATAAAAAATATGTTATTGGAAAACAATTTTATTGTGATACAAGTTCTACTAATTATAATGAATGTAGTTTATTATCTATAAAATATTTAAATGAAGTTTTAACATCATTTAATGCTATTCATTTAGAAAATACTGCTGATATTGATTTATGTTGCGGTGTAATGGCAAAACAATTCTTTCAAGGCAGAGGTTATTTCAGTAAATTAATTGCTGAAATTAGAAAAAAACTAAATCTACCTGTTATTGAAACTTTAACTGAAACTAAATAATTTCCATTTCTTTTTTTACATTAAAATAATTTCTAATGTTCTCTTTACCAATTCTAAATTATCTTCTTTAATTTCCTTAAATATAGATGGATTTAAAGAGATATAATCCCAATCAATTTTATCAGGATTGTTTTTAAGAAGGTCAATGGCATTTGGATTTTGTGATAATAAATGCCAATCAATTTTATCAGGATTATTTTTAAGAAGGTCAATGGCACTTGGATTAATTGATAATACATTCCAATCAATTTTATCAGGATTGTCTTTAAGAAAGTTAATGGCATTTGGATTTGATGATAATGCAACCCAATCAATTTTATCTTGATTATCTTTAAGAAGGTCAATGGCATTTAAATTTGCTGATAATTGATGCCAGAATATTTTATCAATATTATTTTTTAAATATGATATTGAATTTTGATTTGTTGAAAATTGTTTCCAATAAATTTTATCTGGATTTTGTAATAAAAGTTCTATGGCATTTGGATTTGCTGAAAGAACATACCAACTAATTTTATAAATATTATCATTTATAATTTCAATAGCAGATGTATTTTTAGCGATAAAATACCAATCAATTTTAGAAGGATTATCTTTAAGAAGATTAATGGCATTTGGATTTGATGATAATAAATACCATTGTATTTTTTCCTTATTTTCAGATAAAAGTTGAATGGCATTTGGATTAGATGATAATAAATCCCAATTAAGTTTATCAATATCTATCCAATCTAATAATTCATATTTTACAGATGATTTATAAATATAATTTGAAATAATTTCACAAATATCTTTATTTAATTGCATTTAATGTTAATGTTAAAAGTAATAATCATTTTTTAATACTAAAGCAAATAATAAAAAAATGATTATTTTATAATATTTATTCAAATATAAATTCCTGAATAATGAATATTGTTAATATTAATGTTGATAAACTTATTATTAGTGATATTAATGTTAGAAAAACTCAAATTAATGAAATTGAAGAACTAGCATCTAGTATTGATGACATTGGTTTAATTAATCCTATTTCAGTTAGAAAAATTGAAAGTAATGACAAATATGAAATTATTGCAGGTCAGCGAAGATATTTAGCAATGAAATCATTAAATAAACATACTATTCCCTGTATTATTATTACAGTTTCTAATAAAATTGCAGAAGAAATTAGTTTAATTGAAAATATTCAAAAAAATAATTTATCTAACTGTGATAAAGTTAAATCATATTCTAAATTATGTGATACTTACGATATTGATAAAGTCAAGAATTTAACAAAAGTTTCAAAAGGAACTATTAATAAATATCTTAAAATTAAAGATTTGCCAACAGATGTTCTTGAAAAATTAGACATTAAAGACAAATCAAAAATAACAATTGATATTGCTATTGAACTTGTATCATTATCTTCATCATTACCTGAATTAGATTTAACAGAAGTAATTGAAAAAATAACTCCTCTTAAATCAAAAAATAAATTAGCAGTTATTAAATTATTTCTTGAAAATAATTTAACTGATATTGATGATTTTGATGAATTGGTTGATAATTATAGTGATGAAAAGAAAACTTATAAAGGTCCTTTCGTCTTTGACAGTAAAGAACAAAAGAATCTTTTAATACCCGAGGATATGTATGATGAAATTATTAATCTCATTAAAGAAAAAAATGAAGATATAACATATTTCTAACAAACATAATCATTATTCATATAAATATTATTTTTGTTATTTATATTATTAATATGAATAAGTTCAAGAAAGTTTTAAATAATAAGAATGATTTTATTATTAATTATATGAAAATCTTAGATAAAAAAAGTAAAAAAATCTCAAAATATGATATACATAGATTTTTAATTATATCTTGTATAACTGCTTTTTCACTATATCTAAATAAATAATTATAAAAAGATATTTAAGGATTTCAGCAAATTATCCTTATATATCTTTTTATAATGGTTAATGTAAAAGAAGATATTATATATATATTTACAAAAATAAGAAAAAATAATATTTTATCTAATTTAAGATATAGAAACATTAATTTTCGCATTAATACTCTCATCTTTACCAATTTAAGTATTATTTCATATTTATTATATAAACATTAATTTTATCATCAATATACATTTATTATTTTTTTTTATAATTATATATAATAATTATAGTATAATGAAAAAACTTAATAAAGGTGGTGTAACTATAAATAATTATGATATTCAACCTATTATAACTTCTGACATTAATGAAATAAAAGAAAGAAATGATATTTATCAACAACCAATTCAACAACGAATAACAACTCCATCAAGAAATGATATTTATCAACAACCAATTCAACAACGAATAACAACTCCATTAAGAAGTGATATTAATCAACAACCAATTCAACAACGAATAACAACTCCATTAAGAAGTGATATTAATCAACAACCAATTCAACAACGAATAATACCTCCATCAAGAAATGATATTAATCAACAACCAATTCAGCAACGAATAATACCTCCATCAAGAAATGATATTAATCAACAACCAATTCAACAACGAATAACAACTCCATTAAGAAGTGATATTAATCAACAACCAATTCAACAACGAATAACAACTCCATCAAGAAATGATATTAATCAACAACGAATATCAAGTTCTTCAAGAAGTAGTAAGAATATATTTCAAGAAAAAATAATAGGAAATAGAATTTATAATGATTATATTCAATATATAAGAAATGTTAAGGAATTGAATGATTTAAATGATTCTAAACAAAAACCAAAAAAAAATTATAATTCAATTATTAAATATATCAGTGATTATAAATATTATAAAAAATTTATTTATTCAGATAAAAAAGTTAATAATATTTCATTTAGCAAATTTAAAGCAAATATTATTAAATCAAGAATTAATGATTATTTTAATTTGGATAATTTCTTTACCTCCAATAAAGATATATTATTAAATTTTGATAAAAAAAAAGAAACTAAAAAAAGTTCATTAGAATCAAAATCATTAGAACCTTTGTTTAAAAGTTATTCAAAAATTAAAAAAAGTAGTAATAAAAAATTTGGAGGTGCTTTGAAACAAGATGGTAAAGATTTTTTATCAGTTATGCATATTTTAGATTCTAAACACGATTTTTATGATAATGTTTCATCATATACTAGAAGTTATATGAATGAATCATATAAAAAAGCATTATCATATATCACAGACCAAGATAGAAGAAATAAATTACAAGATTTATATGGTAATATGGGTAATAATTCTAAAGATTCATATTATGAAGAAAATATATTAGTTGAAACTGTAACTAAAATAAGTGAAGGTAAATTAATAGATGATATTAATGATTATGGTAATTTTCAATTTATAGATGTTAATAATGATTCAACAAAATTCATATATTATCCTACAATTGATGTTAGTAAAGTAATAACGGAAAATGATGTTGATAATGATACTATTATTAAAATTATTCGTGATTATTTTGGTTATGATGCTAATTCAAGTAATTATAAATATATGTATGATACAAAAATATTTATAAATAATGAAATATCTCAAGTTTTATCAAATAAAAATGTAACTGTATTTAGTAAAATTGCGAATCAATGCAAACCATTTGAAAATGGTTATGACCCACATCCATCAAATGAAATTATAATTGAACCAACTGAATATAACGATTTTACATCTATTACAAATACTAACTTTAATGCTCCTGAAACAACACCCGATGAATATAATTATTCAACACGAAACATTGTTCGCAAATATATCAATTTTACAATTATCAAAGATGTAAATGTGAATATTCAAAATAAATATAATCCTGTTATAATATTTAAAAGATTTGATATTTCTAAATTTCCACAAATGGAAATACAATCACAAATTACATCACCAAACGAAATAAGATTAAATAATGATTGTTGTTTTTATACTTTATTATCTATTAATGGTATTAATATGCATAATGTAATTGTATATACAAAATCATTTAATGAAAAACCAAAAGTTAAAGATTATATTGACAATTTAGTTAATCTTTTACATCATCAACCAGAAGCAACCAAAATGCAGGCAATTGATAATTATATTAAATTATTAATTACTAATTTAAGAAGTGTTTCACAAGAAGATTTTGTATTAAAATTTATAATTATTTATTGTTTTTATAATAGTGATGAACCTAATATCATTAAAAGAATTAATGATATTATTGAAATATTATTTGATTTAAAGAAATCTGGCGATTGGGGACAGTCCTTATTTTGTAGTAAATATAATAATTTATCACCTAATAAAGACTGTTTTTTTATATCAGGCGATAAATTATCAGCAGCACGTTCAATAATGACTGGAAATGTTAAAACTGTAACGGCAACAGATTATAATAAAGTATTTTCAACACCAACATCGCAAAAACAGGAAAAAAGGGCAGTTTTGACATTATATAGAAATGGAGAACTTATGACATTTAAATATTTTATAAGTTTTTTACAAAAAAATATTTTTTCATTTATAGCATTTAAACATATTAAAATACATTATAGATATTTTGTTAAATTAACACCTGGTAATCCTACTATTAATGAAAATGACCTAATAACAGATGATAATTTTAATTTTACCTTTTTTAATTATTTTATGCTTATTATTATTTATCAATTGCGAATATTCTATAATACATATACAATTATAGAATTAAAAACTTCTAATAAAATACCATATGAATTAAATAGATATGCTGATTGTTTTCTGGCAAAATTAAATGAAGTTCTTCAAACTTTAAAACCATCTGACAGAAATTTAATATTGAATAGTTTTAAATTTCCTGCTAATAATGATATTTTAACCTGTTATATAAATGAAGATATATTTGAATTTATTTATAATATAATTAATATTTATTATGCTAAAAGTAATCAAATAATATTTACATATTTAACAATTATTGATGATTATTATGATTCATCTACAAGACCTGAAAAAAACTATTTTGAAACATTAGACCTAACTTTAATTATAGATATTTTGAGAATTATTGATACAAAAATGAATAATACTCCTAAAATTAATAATATTAAGAATGATGATGATGTTTATCTTATTATGAATGAATATAATGGTTACTATGCTACAAATGCTGCTCCAGGTATTAAATATACTATTTTCAATAAATATGCATGGTTAGTTAGTAATTCTCCAAATGATTTTACAAAATGCAAAAATTTAATAAATGCCATTTCTAGTTATAATAATATATGTGCTATGTTATTAGTTGATGAAGATTATAATACTAATCCAAATTTTATTAATACTATAAAAACGAAATATAATCCAATAGTTGCTGATATTAATGATGCTGTTATGGCACAAGATGAAGAAGAATCAAGAAAAAGGAAAAAAACATCAAAACCTAAAATTGCAAAAGTAATTAATACTAAGACAGAACAAAAAACAGAGATTAAAACAATGATTGATAATTTCTATAATAAAACATTTGATTTCATAAATATAATTGCAAGATATTTTACCAATATTAAAAATTTTGAAGAATTATCATTAGATTTATTATTAGATATTCACGAAGATAATGTTAAAGATTATAATTATGTTAATGCTAATATTGATACTATTTTTACAAAAATAAATAAATATTTGCCAGAAGATAAAAGAAATATATTTATATTCTCATATTATACATATGCTAAAATTACTCATGCATCAGGACAAGAATATAAAACTATTATCAATGATTTTAAAAATAAAATTAAAATTATATGGGATATTTATCCTGAATTAAATCTAGAAACAAAATCTATCAATAAAACATTAAATGAATATGAAGAAAAAATTTATAAAGATTATAAAAAATTTATTTCAGACCCAAATATTAAACCACCTCCTAAATCAAGGAAAACTACCATAAAAACACAAGCATCTATAACAACTAATATTAAAAAACCAAATAAAACAATTCCTGTTCCAATCCCTACACCAATACCTGTTCCAATGCCTATTAAAAAATCATCAAAGTCATCAAAACAACTAATACCTACACCAATACCTGTTTCAATACCTACACCAATACCTATTAAAAAATCATCAAAGTCAGTTAAACAACAACCATTAATAATACAACAATCACAAGGACTTCAAGTAGCAAAATCATCAAAACCTTTAAAAGTAAAATCACAAACACAACCACCACCACTACAGCAAGTAAAAACTCAGGTAAATATTGGTACTCAATCTAGGTCAGGTAGACAAATTAAACCATCGGCAAAAAATATATTAACTGGTGGTGTTCCAGCACAACAAACACAGAAAAAGAATGATGAAAAAAAGAATAAATTATCATCGCGTTTATATTCATATGTTTTAACAGAATTATTACCTTATTATAATTATAAGTTATGTATTGATTCGGCAAATATGAAAGATGAAATTATTAATTTTTTTAAAGAAATATTAATTAATACAACTCTTACTGATATTATTTGTGTCAAAAATAGAATTAATTATTATAATGAACTTTTATTATATCGTATCATATATTTAAATAAGATTATTGAAGAAAATATAAATATTTTTATTGATTTCATAAATAATAAAATTACTCCTATTATTTTTAACGGATTTAAAATGATTGATGAACTTATTATAGATTATTATAATATTGAAAATTTAAATGCCACTATTCAATATATAGAACAAATTAACGAAGGATTATTATCTATTAAATCAAATTATGAAAATACACTTCAAACTATCCAAACCATTCTTTATATAACTACTTCTGTTAATCCTATTTCAACTATTACAAGTATAACTATAAATACTATGAAACAAAATATAGATGATATAAATAATAATATTAAAAATATTCAGGAACATTATTTTAAAGATAGTGCACTAAGTTTGAAAGAATCAATAACCAATTTATCACATAATTTTAATAAATTTATAACAAATAGATATAGTGATTATTATACTAACATTTATTATTATAATACTAATATTTATAAATCAAATACATCATTAGATGATGCTAGAAAAAATATACATATATTAAAAGAATCAATTACAGTATTACTTCAAAATACTAGATTTGATGATGATAATTTAATACTGATATTAATATTTACAATTGCCACTTTTGCATATTCAGTAATGAATTTTACATATATTTATAAAAATGAAGTTATTGCTGATACATCAAAATTAAATAAAGATATTATTATTGAAATATTTGAAATTATAAATATTATAAAAACTTATAAAAATAAAATTGATGAAATTAAAGGTTTAAATGAAGATATTATTGATGCTATTAATGTTGCAAAATCATTATTAGATATTAATTATAATATGATTGTAATATTCAATTCATATTTATTAATATTATTCAATATTGCTAATATTAATAATATAATATTGACAAGTTTAAAAATAGAGATAGATAAATTAAATTTAATCATTTATGATACAGATGTTAATATTAATGAAACAATCCAGAAAATAAATAAAACTTATTCAAATAATAAATTTTTATCATTATTTGTTAAACAAGAAGAAATAAGAACTAATATAACTGGTTTATATCCAAATCACGAAGAATTTAATGAAAAGAAAAGAAATGGATATATACCTATATTAATTCAATCAGACGTTTATCCTGTTAATATGCCATCATTATTTTTAAATAAAACTGATTTGAAAAAAATTAAAGAACCATCATCTAAAAAACCTGCGACTAGTATAAAACAAATTAGACAATCGCGAAAAATGAATGAAGAATATGAAGATAATGATGAATTAGGTAATCAAATAGGATTAGAAAAAACTAATATAAATGCTTTATATTCAGCATTATTAACAAAAGCAAGAACAGTTCAAAATGGGAAACCTATTAATATTAATATAACAGATAAATCATTATTGAATATTTTTGATACTTATTTTAAAAATGTGAATATGTTAGGTACAACAATTATTAGAAATGAAAAAGTAGGACAAGGAGCAGCAACATCTGGATATTATTATAATGAAAATATTATAATTCAAGATATAATATTTATAACGATTATAGCAAACCATTTTAAAGAAATTATTGAATATAAGGGAAAGAAGATATTTGAAATAATTAATACAATTGAAAAAGATAATACATATAAAATACATAGTTTTGTAAAAAGTAAAAATAATTATTATAATTCAGATAATTATAAAATTTTAACAATTGTATATGCATGTTTATATAATATTATTAAAATAAAACACGATGCATTATTATTAGAAAAAGAGAAAGGAAGAGATAAATATAATTTTATTGGATATTATGGCAAAAAAAATAAATATGGAGATGTTGAAAAATTATTTAGTGTATTTGATGTTATTATGGAAATAACAAAATCTAATTAAAATACTGATGAATACTTATAACTATTATTAAAGTTAAATACATTTCGTCTAGTACATCTGCATTCAATAGCATTTGTTTCCGCGTTTCTATTTTTCCTATCAACCTCAATTCTCAAATATCTTAGGAAGCAAGGTTTATGCATTGTATTAATTGAATGTTTGTTTGTAAGTAATTCAATAAATGGTCCTGATGAATTTTCTGTTTGAATGCACATCTGGCATATATCACAGTTTTCATCGGCAGTCGTGGTTTCAACTTCTCTAAATTGAAGGTTTGTAATTTTCATACCTTTATCCAACATTTTAAGGATACGAGACCCATTGACATATTCCGTATCATTCGCCATAGAAGTTCTAATAAACTCAGTATTACCCGAGATTAGATCATTCATAATCTTCGTTTGAAGATTTGATTTCCTAACAAATGACATTCTATCAAGTTTCGTTCCCGTATTTTTAGACAAGCGAATCTCATAGTCTTCATCTTTTTTACTCATTACGAATAAATTGCAGGTGAAGTCTCCGTTATTAAATGGAGGTTCTAGGATTTCCGCAGAAGTGTTAATAATTACATCAACATTCAACTTTAAAATAGTTCCATTATAAACCATTGTCTTACCGATGAATAAATTCAAGTGGATTTTTTTATGAATTAGATTTTCTCCAAACCCATACAATAGTCTATTAGAAATTCTAATATTACCATTGTACGACTTCGCAAAATTATCTAATGCCGTGATAAATGTCTCCGCAAATTCATTATTTTGAAAATAAATATCCATATCATTTGGAATGAGTGTTCGTTTAATAGTTTCCACGTGATAGTTCATATTCCAGAACTTCTTATAAATACTCTTGTTTGTTTCACAATGTTCATCAAACAAGGATTTATAATGTGTCGCTATTATTTCATCTCTCACCATTCCACCAAATATAATCCCGTTTCTGTTAATACCCAAATATTTAATGTGGTTATAAGCATAGCGTTTTTCCTTATTCATAAAGGACTTTACTTTCAGCATCGTAATAAAAATAATTACATATTATTTAATCATTTTTTTATCTTTTTATTATTAAAATAATAAAAATATATTTAAGGATAAGTTTATTATTATAAATATGCTTCTATAGCTCAGTTGGTTAGAGCGAACGGCTGTTAACCGTTAGGTCGAAGGTTCAAACCCTTCTAGGAGCGTCTTTTATTTTTATATGAAATGACAAAAACTTAATTTTGTCATTTTTTGACGATTAATATCTAGCACCAGGTCTCGTTGTCTGCGTCATAATCTTCATCTTTTGAGGGAAGATTATCTTCAAGGATTTCAAGATATTTATTAAATTTCTTGTAATATTGAAGATCATCATTATTATTATTGATATAATTTGTTTCGCAATCAATTATATCAAATTTGCCACATGCATTATCAAGATAAACATTAGTGCAGCATTCAGGTTTATATGATTCATCTTCTGGGTCTTCTTCGTTAAACCAAATACCAGAATCACACTCTCTCATAAATGCAGACATTCGTAATTATTATATATATGTATATATTCATTTTTTATTTTTATTAAAATAAATTAATACTTTTTATTTATTATTATTATTATCTATCATTTAAAAAAATAGTTTAAAAAATAAATATTATGAACTTTATTAAAAATTTATTATTAACTGATATTTATGATGACGCTGAATTAATGCCTAATAAGAATAAAATAATATTAGGTATTTCTTCTTTTTGGATTTTTAATCTTATCAGTCATTCATATTTTAAACAATTGTATTTTCTAACTTTTAATTTAAGTTTAATTTCAATTGCTTCACCTATCTATTGGTATAAATATAAAAATAATTCAATTTATCATAAATTTGATAAATATTTAGTTATTATCTGTTTATTATATTTATTTGTTAATATAAATATTATAAATTTTTTATCTACTTTTATTTTTATTATACCACCATATATTTCAAGTTCGTTATTTTCTATTAAAAATAATTATGATTTACAATTATATTCTCATCTTGTTTTTCGCTTCTTTACATTTAAACTAATTTATGATTTTATCAATAATAATCTAAATTACTTTTTACTAATAACTATTGAAAATTTAATATTTAATTTATATCTAATAAATGATATTAAATCAAACAGTAATAATAATTACTACTATTATATAAAATATTCATCAAAATTAATAACCATTATCACATTTAACGAATTTTTATATTATTATATAAAATAATGATACTTATATAATCATATTGAATAATAAATATGAATATATATAAATTTTTATCATCTAATCCTAATGCCATTCAAATTCTAAAAAATAATATTGATAATATTGATTGGAATTTATTATCAGAAAATCCTAATGCTATTGAAATTCTTAATCAAAATCAAGAAAATATTAATTGGCGTAATCTTTCTTTAAATCCAAATGCCATTGAACTTCTTTCAAGAAATTTAGATAAAATTAATTGGCGTTGGTTGTCTGCTAATCCTAATGCCATTTCTTTATTAAAATCAAATCCTGATAAAATTTATTGGTTCTCATTATCTAAAAATCCAAATGCCATTGAACTTTTAAAATCAAATCCTGATAAAATTGATTGGTATTCACTTTCAAGAAATCCTAATGCCATTGATATTTTAACTGAAAACCCTGATAAAATTAATTGGAGTAGATTGTCTGAAAATACAAATGCCATCTCTTTATTAAAATCAAATCCTGATAAAATTGATTGGTATTTTCTTTCAAGAAATCATAATGCCATTGATATTTTAACTGAAAATATTGATAAAATTAATTGGTGTAAATTGTCTGAAAATTCAAATGCTATTTCATTATTAAAATTATATCCTCATAAAATTAATTGGATTCTTCTGTGTTTTAATGAAAGTGATAAAATAGATTGGAATTATTATGCAACTTATTTTCAAGATAATAATATGAAATTTGATATAAATAAATTATTTATTGAATAGATATAAATAAAAGATTATTATATATATCTGTTGTAAAAAATGGATGATAAATATAAATTATTAGATTGGATTGATATAAATAAATTAGATTGGGATGATTGTATGAAAACTAATCCAATTTTATTTTATCCAATCTTAATTAAACATTTGAAGAAAAATTTAAAACAAGATGAAAAGGTCAAGCAATATATTAAATTGGCAACTGATAATTATTGGAATAATCTTTCAGCATTTAAAAATGATTTAGCAATTAAGATTTTAAGAGAAAATCCTAATAAAATTAATTGGGATGTTCTTTCTGAAAATCCAAATGCTATTGACCTTCTCAATGAAAATAAAGATAAAATTAATTGGTATTCTTTATCACGAAATCCAAATGCCATTGAAATTTTAAAAGAATACCCTGATAAAATTAAATGGTTACAATTATCAGAAAATCCAAATGCCATTCCTATTTTAAAAATTAATCAAAATAAAATTAATTGGAGGAAATTATCATCAAATCCTAATGCCATTCAACTTTTAAAGAAAAATCAAGATAAAATTGATTGGAATGAATTATCAAAGAATACTGGTGCATTTGATATTATTAAATCAAATATTAAAAAGATTTGCTGGCATTATCTTTCAGGAAATTCAAATATTAATATCATCCAATTATTAAATAATTATAAAGATAAAATTGATTGGGATATTTTCTCTGGAAATCCAAATGCCATTGAAATTCTTAATAATAATCTAGATAAAATTAATTGGTATGCTTTTTCACGAAATCCAAACGCACTAGAAATATTATTTAAAAATATTGATAAAATTAAATATAAACAATTATCAAATAATCCTGATATTTTTATTAAAGATATTAAAACAAATAAAAGAAAGGTTGATAGAACAGGCGGTGGTGAATATTTAGAAAAAGTTCCTAAAACACTCAAAAATAAAAAACAACCAATTTCAGCAACTATTAAAAGATTGGTATGGAATAAATATATAGGTGAAGAAATTGGAAAATCTAAATGTACTTGTTGTTTTGTCACAGATATTACCCAATTATCTTTCAATTGCGGTCATATTATAGCAGAAGCAAATGGTGGCGAAACAACTGTATCTAATTTAAAACCAATTTGTCAAAATTGTAATTCAAGTATGGGAACTAAAGATATGAATAAATTTATGGAATCCTTAATTTAAAGTCTTTTTATTAGCAATTGGTAATATTTCTATTTGTTTTAGATATAATAACATTATTTTTTTATAATCTGTTAATGTATATTTAGCAGGTTTTTTATATTTTACATTATAATTTGATAGTATTCTTAATAAATTATCACATAATTTTTTATGTACATCATAACAATTTTCTAATCCACAATTAATAAATTTAGTATAAATATCAGAATTTAATTGTATTTCACGAATTTTAATCATATTAGTTATAAACTCCTTCTTTGTTAATTCCCCTTTTTTATAAATTTCTATAATTATTTTAGTCGCATTTCTAACCTTCTCTTTTAATACTTTAACTTCTTTAAATTCAACATTACATTTTAAAAAATAACAATCTAATTGTTTCATA